>Ga0206130_10004479_pt1 | contig 17265 bp, 14 predicted proteins | sample Helgoland_Spring_9_FD_148637 | JGI IMG/M metagenome (GOLD analysis project Ga0206130, IMG submission 148637) | Pelagic subsurface seawater microbial communities from Kabeltonne, Helgoland, North Sea - Helgoland_Spring_Bloom_20160512_1 | ecosystem: Environmental > Aquatic > Marine > Epipelagic ... | reverse complement strand
CAATTAGCATCAAGACCATGGCGTAACCCCGTCTTGGGCTCGTCTCAACGAATTCATATTTTGGGATCATCCAAGACGTATGTATCAATTCAGATAAATATTCGGGTTCAAATACGACTGACTTAGTCGCTTTTTTGGTTCAAAATTTTACTCAAGATACCAACACACTTAATAGAGGCGACCTAAATCCATTCGTACTGATTAGTAATACAAATCAGATATTGGACTGCTAAATGACACTGTGGCCAGATCTAAATCCCAGAGGAAACACTAATCATTATCAAACTATTCACTTCGTGAATTGTCCTTCGGACAAGCGTCTCTGGTTTGTTTCACTTTAATGATTTGTTCATTTGATCGGCTAGTTCTTCATTCTGTTTGGACAGTAGAGAAATCATGATTCCTAAGTTCAATAATTTACCCTCAAGTGACTTTGATGATTTCATTCTAGAGAATTCACTGGAAATTTTTGATGATAGGTTTTTGATTGTAGAAACAGCATTCTTCACGTTCGAATTTAATTATGCGGGGCTATTTGTGAATAGTCCATGCTTTGATTTAATAGGCTTGTCAGTTGGCTGGTGGTATCAAAGGAATTAATAACCCATTACTTCCTTCCTGGCATTCTGCTCCCCAATCCGACGCGCGCTACTCATAGCTGAAAATATCCATAAAACCCTCAATGTGATCTCTTAAAGAATATAAAGTTTACCACAGTGAGGAAATCCTGAATTGTGCAGAGGTCTTTTCCAACTCTTCTTGGAAATCAACGATATTGATCACACAAAGACCAAGGTGAAATCACCACAGACCAAGGGTATTTGCGCGCGAGTCCACAAGACGGTCCTGCAAGAGTTTTATAAGGTCACGTTCCGCAACAAACTCTATCACAGCATCGATGTGCTTGAAGCCGATCTCGACGAATAGCTGCATCACTACAACCACGACCGCACGCATCAGGGAAAAATGTGTTGCGGCAGAACACCCATCGAAACTATGATCGACGGGAAAGCAATCTGGCGGGTAAAGTTCATGACCTGACCTTGACCTGACAGACGCCAACAAAAAACAGCCATCTGTCAGATAACGTCTGAACTACTGCAGTTCGTTATAACCGGAGTAAAAATATTCCTAACCAAAAAATTCCCAAGATAATCTTAGTCTTAAGAGTAAAAAATTCATTCGATGCTAGCGCACTTACAGCCTTTGAGTCTTTAGCGCGAGCCGCCATTTTCAAATATCTTCTCCACAACCACTTGTTAGCCGCTTCATTCGTATTTAATAATTTTTTATGTTTATTGATAATCCGCTCGAAGTAAGATGCTCTCTCTGCCGCGCCATATGTCTTTGTAACTGATTTTGAAATAGCATTATTTCGAGGGCCCTTGTAAACAATCGCTCCCTTACAACGGCTGACATAACACTGCGCATCAGATTGAATTAATTTCAAGCACAAGTCAGTATCTTCATTCACTCTCAATTGGGCATCAAGCCCGCCGACTTCTTCATAAATCGATTTTGATAACCAAAACCCTTGACCCAGACCACCCATTTTCGATTGTAGTGATCCTTTAGAGTTGTAAATATAGCTTATGCTTTCTACCTCGTTGTTTGCTATTCGATGCATTTCCTCTCGGTCGCTCAATGCAACGGTAGAACAAAATCCATATGACCGTTGATGCGTTTTATTCCCATGCAATAAAAACTCAGAAAGTGATTTCCAATAATCCAATTGAATTAAATCATCATCGTCTAAAAACAACAACCACTGTCCTGTTGCATGTTTAGCCCCGTGATTTCGGGCGTCGCTTGCGCCGACGCCACCTTCTGTTTTGAGCGTAGAGACATTCAAACTATCCAAGATATTTCTAGTGCTCTCTAAAAGCTCATTTCCGTCGTTGACAACAATGATTTCTGCATTCTCAGGTCTAGCATTTACGGCAGACCTCACTGCATCGAGAAGGAATATCTCTCGATTAAAAGTCGGTATGATAATTGAAAATGATGATTGTATCGCCATTTTATTACAACCTCTTAGAGAAAATTTTTCAAAATTTTCATATTAGGCACTGTAATAGTTCCAATAATCTACCAGCCACCCAGGACGTTGTATGCCAGAACGTGGAAACCTTGCCCATTTCTCACCCACAGTTGCAACCTGACTGGGGCGAGGGTAACCATGAAACGCGACCATACGGGTTTCTACGCTAGGTTCCTTAGGAGGGAGAAATAGGTCCACCAGATATTGTCGTCTTAAGTGGTACTTAAAACTTTGGATGTACTCTACCGGAAAATAATTAATTTTCGTCGCATTGGCGCCGACAAATTGTTGCTCAACACCGTTATCGTTGTAGGCAGATTCTGTATCTCTTGCAAAGGTCTCAAAAATATTTTTGTGACATCCCACATTATATGACATCATGCCAGTCGCTGGCTGAGCTGGCAACGCGTTATCAAAATTTCTCCAGCGCAATCCACAGCTTAGCATCCACAACGTATCTTTAGGATCGTCGAAGAACGGATCAATATTTCCACAGATTATTGTGTCTATATCTAGAAACAGAACCTGTTCCATATACTTGCTGAGGCTAGGATGAAATAGACAAATTTTTGGCCATGCTCCCTCCGATTTTGGCATCTCAGACAGATCATCTAATGGAATAGGAAGTGTAATTACTTCGTCATCAAGCCCATTGCCATCGTCTGTCAAACAAACAAACTGAAAGTCAGTGCTACTATTATTTTTGGCTGCCCTTAGCAAGATATTTACATGCTCAGACGTGAATTCAGATCCCCACTTGATCGTTACTATAGATTTTTTCACAATCATTCTCGTTCGCCACATCAATACTGAACGTTATGGGTATTATTTTGGTATTGTCAAATCGGGTTTTTACACACCACTTTCCAAAATGGATATTTGCCAGGTCAAAAAAGATAAACGACCACTAGACTTGTCAGAGGAACTCTTCGTCTAACGGTATTTGACATCGTTCTTAAATCTGAATCCTTGACGACACCCTTATCTTCCCGCGGCGCAGCCCAACAGAACTCTTCAGGCGGTAAGGATCGACTTGGATATATATCGAAGATGGGTAACGGTTATTTGCGTCTGTTGCTTGTAATTGGCGCTACCTTTGTCACGCGACGGGCACCAACCATTGACAGTCGAACGGGCACTTGGGTGCGCTCGCTATTAGATCGCAAACCAACCCGAGTTGTGAGCGTGGCCATTGCCAATCAGACTGCGCGCGCCGCCTAGGTATTGCTCTCAAAAGGAGAAATCTACAAGGCCACACCAGCGTTTTGAGCGAAGCAGATACAACCGGCGCCTAATATCGCCGCCACCGCAGTAGTAGGTGATGATGATCAAAAAGAACTGAAGTTAGGACACCTCGAAGTGCTGTCTGGGCTCACAAGCTCGCTAGTCTTATTGGGACCTAACGTGCGGACTTCATCAAGGCCAGCGGTGCCATAAACAGCATCAAAAGGCCGGACACATGACAGCACCGCCAGCGTCTTACATCACCCTGCAGTTGCAATTCTCAAATTCGTTTTCTAAGTCCGTGCGTAGTTGTCTTTATAACGTTTAATATCGTCTTCGCCCAAATAGACACCAGTTTGGACTTCGATCAACACCATTGGCACTTTGCCAGGATTTTCCATTCTATGCACAGCCCCGAGCGGGATATATGTCGATTGGCCTTCTGTCAAAAGCGTAACATTGTCGTCAACCGTAACCTTGGCTGTCCCCTCCACTACAATCCAGTGTTCGGATCGATGATGATGACTTTGCAAAGATAATGCAGCACCAGCCAGCACATGAATGCGCTTAACTTGAAACCGTCCACCGATTATGAGGCTCTCAAACCAGCCCCACGGGCGGTGATCCTTTGGAAAGGTTTCAGCCTGAGGCACGCCGTTGGTTTTGAGCGTGGATACAACCAACTTGATATCCTGCGCGCGGCTTTTATGAGCCACCAAAACAGCATCTGGCATTGCAATTGCGATTATATTTTCCAGCCCTAAGCCCACCAAATGCTGGGACTCATTTTCTGAACGCAACAAGACATCTTGGCATTCGATGGCCGTAGCATTTTCGCTAGTGACTACTCCCTCAGCGTTAGGTCCTAGTTCCAACCAGACAGAATCCCATTCGCCAAGATCATTCCATCCTGCCGAATAAGGAACCGCTGATAGCGTATTTATTTTTTCCATTATTGCATAATCTATTGAAATATTTTGACACTTTGTCCAAGGTGCCGCCGCAAGTCGGAAGAAACCTAGGTCTGCGTGACCTTGCTCGATGGCATCACTCACAGGTCCTATCAACTCTGGCGCAAGGGCCTTAAAGGCTGCAATCATATCTTTGGCGCGGAACAAAAATATACCAGCATTCCAAAGATAAGTTCCAGCGTCTAGCATCGCCTTAGCTGACGCTAAATCAGGTTTTTCAACAAATCGTTTAAGTGGTACTGCGCAGCCAGATGAGGGCGCCGATAATTCCAAATATCCGTAGCCTGTTTCCGGTCGTGTTGGGGTGATGCCAAAGGTGACAATCCGCCCATTTGCCGTTTCCTTCACTCCCTTACAAATCGCTGCGTGGAAGGCCAAAGTATCGGGGATAATGTGATCCGAAGGCGCAATTAAAATATTAGCATCCGGATTTCTATTACTGGCATAAATTGCCGCTGCCAAAACAGCTGGAGCGGTATTTCGCCCTTCTGGTTCGATTAAAACTGCACCAGGATCAACGCCCGCTCGTTGCAACTGCTCTACAACAATAAAGCGAAAATCTGAGTTGGTCATCGTAATAGGCGCATCAAATTGCACTGTTTGGGATGAGACCAAACGTTTGGCACTGCTTTGAAACAGGGTTTCGTCGCCCAAGAGCTTCGAGAATTGCTTAGGGTAGCCCTTGCGTGACGTTGGCCAAAGCCTAGTGCCGTAGCCGCCTGCTAGCAAAACTGGCGTAATTAGCGTCATAGATTAGCCCCTTAAGCTTTGATTGTTTTTCAAAAACCAACTGTAGGTCTCAGACACACCGTCTTCTAGTGCGATATTTGCATGCCAACCCATGGATTTCATTCGGGAGACATCCATCAGCTTTCGCGGAGCGCCATCTGGTTTGGTTTTATCTGTTAAAATTCGACCGCTGTAATTTGTGATTTTGGCCACTAGTTTTGCCAATTCCAAAATTGACACGTCTGTTCCAGATCCAACATTTATATGACTGAGCATGGCAGAGGTACCTGCATCATAGTCAGGTTTTGGCAAGTCTAGCACAAACAAGGAGGCCGCAGCCATGTCATCCACATGCAAAAATTCTCGGCGTGGTGTGCCGCTACCCCAAATTATAACCTCATCCTGCCCAGATTTTGCCGCATCATGAAATTTGCGGATCAGCGCGGGTAAAACATGGCTGTTTTCTGGATGGAAGTTATCTCCAGGACCGTAAAGATTGGCCGGCATCACACTGCGATAGTCCACCCCATGTTGACGATTGTAGCTTTCACAGAGCTTGATCCCAGCAATTTTTGCAATAGCGTAAGGCTCGTTGGTGGGCTCTAGCGTACCACTAAGAAGCGCATCCTCACGCATGGGGTACGGCGCCGCACGGGGATAAATGCAAGAGGAACCAAGTTGCAACAAGCGTGTCACGCCGGATTCAAATGCCTGATGTATCAAGTTGCATTCTATCATTAGGTTTTGATAAATGAAATCGGCAGGATAGGTATTATTGGCAAGAATGCCACCCACTTTTGCAGCAGCGAGGATAACGACGTCTGGTCGTTCAAACTGCATAAATTCACGCACGCTCAGTTGTACCGTCAAATCCAATTCTGCGTGTGTACGTGTTACAATTTCATGTCCTTCGCGTTCCAAAAGCTGGCGCAAAATGGCGCTTCCGACCATGCCCTGATGTCCTGCTAAATATATCTTCCTCATTAGTGCCAACCCTAAACTTGAATGGACGATGGCAAATCCAATTCATGTGCTTTGAGGACCGCATGCCGGCGCGCAGTTTTGAGATCCTCAAGCACCATTTCTGCACACATTTCACGCGCTGTAATCTGCGGCTCCCAGCCAAGTTGTTTCTTTGCCTTGCTTGGGTCACCGAGGAGTGTCTCAACTTCGGCCGGGCGGAAATACCGTGGATCAATACGCATCACCACGTCGCCAATTTTTACAGCGGGCTCTTTATCGCCTTGCACTTCCACAACAGTGGCAACCTCATCGATACCTTTGCCAGAGAATTCCAGACTTATGCCAAGCTCTTCAGCGGTCCATCGAATAAATTCACGCACAGAATATTGCTTTCCAGTAGCTATCACATAATCTTCAGGTTCGTCTTGTTGCAGCATCATCCACTGCATGCGGACATAGTCTTTTGCATGTCCCCAATCGCGAAGGCTGTCGATGTTGCCCATATAAAGGCAAGTTTCGAGCTTTTGGGAGATATTCGCAAGACCGCGGGTGACTTTACGGGTTACAAATGTTTCCCCACGGCGCGGACTTTCATGGTTGAACAAGATTCCGTTACACGCAAACATACCATAAGATTCACGGTAATTTACGGTCATCCAATAGGAATACAGCTTGGCTACGGCATAGGGTGACCGCGGATAAAACGGCGTGGTCTCAGTTTGTGGAGTTTCTTGCACAAGACCATAAAGCTCAGAGGTTGAAGCTTGATAAAATCGTGTTTTTTCTTGCAGACCTAAAAACCGAATGGCTTCAAGGATCCGTAATGTGCCCAAGGCATCTACATTTGCTGTATATTCTGGACTGTCAAAACTGACGGCTACATGCGACTGAGCGCCTAGATTATAAATCTCATCAGGTTGAACTTCAGAGATAACTCGGGTGAGGTTTGAAGTGTCAGTCAGATCGCCAAAATATAATTTGAAACGGACGTGATCGATATGCGGATCTTCGTAAATATGGTCAATGCGCTGTGTATTGAACGAAGAGGCGCGTCGTTTAATACCGTGCACTTCGTATCCTTTATCGAGTAAAAGTTCGGCCAAATAAGAACCGTCCTGTCCTGTCACTCCAGTGATCAAAGCTTTTTTCATAATTGTTTTTCCGGTTGCCTACTTATTCAAATTGCTGTGATAACGGAGGCGTCGTTATAAATCCATATCCAGAGTGTATTTGTATCATCTTAAGGCTACACATTAAAGATGTTAAGGTTCGAAAATGGAACTATGACTGAATCTGGTGTCTGGGGATTTTGAAGGTTGGCGGCATATCTGGTTGATTTGTTGTTGAAAGACAGCAAGGCAACTAAAGGAGATACACCACTATGGAAACGACTAACATTGTTGATTTTGCGCGTCGAGACAGGGTCACGGAGGCGCTGACGGATTTGCTTAGAACGGGGGCGCAGCAATTGACTGCAACAACAGTTGAAGCTGAACTTACCAGTTATCTGGCTCAATTTACCGACGTACGCACTGAGGCAGGTCACGCGGCTGTCGTGCGCAACGGGCATCATCCGGCCCGCCCATTCCAAACAGGAATTGGCCCTGTGAGCGTGCAGATACCAAAGGTGCGCTCCATGGATGGCACATCTGTGACATTCCGCTCGGCCCGAGTGCCGCCCGATGTGCGCCGCACCAAGACGTTGGAAGCCGCCCTACCGTGGCTGTATCTAAATGGCATTTCCAGTGGCGAGATGGGCGCGGCCCTCAAGATTCTTCTAGGCTCTGAGGCCAAGGGCTTATCTGCCAATACCGTGTCGCGGCTCAAGGGCGAATGGGCCAAGGAATACGACGGCTTGAGAGACGCAGATCTGGACGATGGACCAATCGTCTATATCTGGGCTGACGGTGTTCACAGCGGCCTTCGGGGCGAGAATGACAAGCTCTGCGCGCTTGTAGTTGTTGGTGTGACGGCTCGTGGTCAGGAGCGCTTGCTAGCGATCGAAGATGGGGTGCGCGAGGCTACGCAAAGCTGGCGTGAGGTTCTGCTCAGCCTCAAAAGCCGGGGAATGAATGCTCACAAACTGGCCATCGGAGACGGTGCCATGGGGTTCTGGGCCGCGCTCGACGAAGTGTATCCTGAAGCCCGCCAGCAGCGATGCTGGCAACACAAAACGATGAACGTACTCAACTGTTTGGCGAAGCTATCTCAGCCAAAAGCCAAAGCCGCGATCCACAATATCTGGCAGGCCGAGAATAAGGTGGACGCGGAGAAGGCGTTCAACCTGTTCATCGAAACTTACGAGCCGAAATCCCCCAAGGCGGCGCTGTGCCTACAAAAAGATCGGATCGAACGCATGGCATTCTTCGATTTCTCAGTCCAACATTGGCAAAGCACGCGCACCAGCAGCCCAATTGAACCCGCCTTTGCCACGATCCGGCACCGTACAAAACGCTCAAAGGGCCGTCTGTCACGCGATGGCATGCGGCACATGATGTCCAAGCTAGGACAATGCGCTGAACAAAACTGGCGAAAACCAAGCGGTTTTGATTGCCTGACCAAAGTCATCACAGGCCACACATTCAAAGATGGAATTGAAACCACTGACCCAGACCAGATCGCCGCATGACCAACAATCTTCAAACACCAGATTTGACAATAACACTCGAAAATGCCGTTTACTTCGTATCGGTAAATTAAACGACCAAATGCAGGGGCCCAGAAAGAGAGATGAAACAAAGGATTTTAGTGACGGGCAGTAGCGGAATTATCGGAGGACACGTAGTGCGTTTTCTAACTGCCAAATCGGACGAAACAGAAATAATAAAATTTTCTGGTGATCTGACAGATTTTCAAAATACAAGGGCCAGTGTTTTAACTGCAGGTCGAGTTGATTCAGTAATCCATCTTGCGGCAAAAGTCGAAGTAGAAAGTAGCAAAATGTTCCCAGCACAATGTTATGGAGTCAACGTCGGAGGGACTATTAACATTCTCAGTGCCATTGCCGAATTAAGGCAAACACCCAACTTTTTTTTATGTTCGTCGGCACACATTTATGCGCCACAGAATCATGCGTTGACTGAAGAAACCGTACCCGAACCAGTTTCTTTTTACGGGCGTACCAAATGGATGTCGGAAAAGGCTGCTAAAGATATTTGTTCTGCATTAGGCATCCCGCTTTGTATAGGTCGAGTATTTTCTATTCATGACCCAAAACAAGGTGGTTCGTTCCTAAGACCCAGCATTTTAAGAAGACTAGACACACATGACTTTAATTTACCGTTTGATTTGTATGGAGCTGACAGTATTCGAGATTTTTTATCAGCAGAGAAAGCTGCCAAAATCATCGTCAGCTTAGTGCTAAATAAATACACCGGTACTGTTAACATCGGCTCAGGAAAAGCGACACTAATTCGCGATTTTGTTCAACAACTTGCGGCAAAAAAATTGGATTTTAATCCTATGGGGTTGCCAGATTGCTTACTAGCCGACACAAGCCGTCTCGACGCATTTATGGAGGTAAACGGTGAATCAACAGAATAACGTCAGAGGTGACAGGAAATTAGTGAGTATTGTAATACCAACGTTTAATCGTGCTGAAATGTTGAGAAAGGCGATCGACAGCTCACTGGAACAAAATTACAACGTCGAAGTTATTGTGGTAAATCATGGCTCCGATGATCACACTGACGATGTGGTTGCTACATATGGTAGCCAAATAAAGTATTTGCGGCGCGACCAGGACTTTGGCCCACATTTTTGCTGGTTAGACGGTGTCCTTCATGCCAGGGGTGAATTCGTTCATTTGCAATTTGACGATGACTGGATATCTCCTAGCTTTATCGAGCAGTGCATGGCGGTTGTGAACGAGCGAGTGGGCTTTTCGTTTAGTATCGCAAATGTTGTGGATGACAAGAATAACAAAATTCACATGACATTGTTTGACGATTGGCTACCAGAATCAGGCATCTATCATAAGAAAAAAATTGAAAGGCGCATTTTGCGAAGTTTGATCTCGCCCGGTGCAGCAATATACCGAAAACAAATACTTCTGGATTCTTTGTATCAGGGAAGGCTACCGCTTTCGGAAACAGACTATCGTGGGGTAGGGCCAGACTGCTTCGTAACTTTGTTGTCGATGCTCCGCTATCCAGAGATTGGTTTTGTGAAAGAACCATTGGCTAATTTTAGAATGCACGATAATTCAATTACCATAAATGCGAGCCAAGACCGCGCCAGGCAAAGAAAATTGAAGCGCGCATACAAAGAGGTGAAACGATTTTATCTAGAGATGAAATTGCTGCGTTTCTTCCGCAAATTAACGAGGTTTAACTAATGTTATCCAATCAAAAAAAAGTATTTTTAGCTGATGATACGATAACCAAGAGCGAACTGTTTGCTTTGTCTGAATGGATGTTGGCTGGAAACAGACTTACAAAAGCTGACCAAACATTAGCCTTTGAGCAAGAATTTAGAGATTGGATGGGTTCACGACATGCCATTTTTACAAACTCGGGTTCATCTTCAAATTTATTGATGATTTTTGCCCTCAAAGAGGCGGGTTTGCTGCGTAATAATAGAGCAGTTGCAGCGGCGGTTAGTTGGGTTACAACGGTCTCTCCGCTAATGCAATTTGGCTTTGATGTATCATTGTGTGACTGTGATCGAAAAAACCTAGGTCTCGATCTTGACCATCTTGAGTACCTCTGTCGAACGCAAAAACCATCAGTTTTAATTCTTGTACATGTACTAGGCCATGCAAATCATGTTTTGGAAATTCAAGAAATTTGCGATCGTTACGGAGTTTTGCTTCTAGAAGATAGCTGTGAAGCGTTGGGAAGCTCTATCGATGGTAAAAAGTTAGGCTCGCATGGGTTGGCTGGTTCATTTTCTTTTTATTATGGACATCACATTTCAACAATCGAAGGGGGGATGGTCGTTACTGATAATGATGAACTTAACCAGATCATGCTTTCGCTACGATCCCACGGTTGGTCTCGTGACCTATCTGAAGAGCGTAGGCTATCGTTAACTCAAGGCCACAATGTAGATGCTTTTCGCAACCTGTACACCTTCTACCACCCAGGATTCAATCTCAGATCCACAGACTTTCAAGCTTTCATTGGTCGTTCACAACTAAAAAAACTGGATGATATTGTAAAAATAAGAGCACGAAATTTTGCACAATACAAAGCTGCACTGCCAGATTTCTTTTGCCAAAATAGCTTGACGGAAACACTTTCATCATTTGCCTATGGAACTTTGGTCCAAAATCGTCTGGAGGTGTTTGAATTTTTGAAACGTAACCAGATAGAGTGTCGCCCGTTAATTTGTGGCAATATAGGCAGGCATCCATTCTGGACGCGTGTGAACAAGACTTCTAACCTTCCGAATGCTGATATTGTGCATGATTTTGGAATATACCTTCCCAATCACCACAATCTATCTCTGGAAGATGTTAGCTGGGTAACCGAAGCCTTCTTGGAGATTGCTCGACCCTTTGAAGTTACCAGTTGAATTTGTCAGCGTTTTCGCTAGTTGGCCAGCCACGGGTTAAGATGTGTTATTGGGGTGCGTACTTTTCGGGTCTGAGCCCTTCCGTTAGTTTTGCTTAACTCACTGAAAAGTACAGCCGCGATCTACAATCAACTGAAATATCGAGGTGATCGGTTTAACTGTTCAAGAAACGTAGCCGACTCCTGAATTTTGGTCCGCATGGCTGCACGCGCTAAGGTCGCCTTTGCACGATATACCCCTAGATTTCGGATTACCTTCATAAGTTGAGGGGCAAACTCGGAAATATTAGCAGCCGACTCTGCATTACCAAATCCTAGAAATTCATCCATACCGATACCACCCGTGTAGACAATTGGTTTTTCCGCCAGTACACCGTCAATGATGATACCTGACCCTCGGGCGTGATATGCTTTTAACTCGTAAGGAATTAACAAAATATCCACGTAACTAACTGCCTCAATAAATGCATGCGGTGACAATTCTTTATCGAGCATTTTGATGGTTATAGCACGATCAGGAAATAAAGAGTTATTTAGGCTGCGAACAAGCTTGTATTGGTAAATCATTCGCCTAATTGCTGTTTTATGCTTGGCCTCCTGCATAACAAGTTCCAGCGTTATTTTAGTTTCGCTATCATTGAGTTGAGTTTTCAAATCTGCCAAAATGTTGGGTAATTTGTATGCTCCTTTTTCTTTGCGAAATCCACCAAGGTATCCGATCTTAAAATGCTGCCTATTGCGCTCATCATGCGGAAGCACGGCGTCATCTGGATCAATCGAACAAGGAAGCAAAAAGTTATTATGCGCTCGCAGACTATATTGCGACAGTAAAAAATCCTCTAAAGACTTCGTTTCCGTAACAAGGATAATTGATCCCGCCTCAATGCAGATTTGAAGGTTTGTCCGTTGAGTTTTATTTAGTTTTTCTATGATGTTCTGATTTAGTATTCGTAGGGCAAAGATCGGTAGAGACTTATTTCTGGCAATAAGTTCCATACAAATTAATAATTCGGGTGTCTCAGCAGTTGGGATTAGTACTCCCGTACACTTGGGATAGTTTGAGCCGGTAAGAATGTTTTGAAGGGCAGTAACATCATGACTGAGGGCTTTTGAAGTATTTTTCCTATGCTCCCTTCTGCTGGACAAAACACGAAGGATATTGTTGGTTGTTGGCAATTGTATGCTTGAACTGGAGGCGGTCAAAATAAGAAATTCTTCGTTTCTAAAAAGATTTTTTATAGCCCTAATTTGTGTTTGTTCATGCCCACAAATATGGTCGAGACTTTTTTCAATTATTGTAATCACGCAACTAAATCCCAATAAAGCCAAACGGTAACGAAAATTATACACATTCATGCATCGTCAGCCTGCAAAGTGCAATTGCATAATATCATGGGCTGGCATTTATTAAATTGAAGTAGACTGGGTACTTTCTTTCGTGTGGGTTGCTGACTGGATCAAGACATCCACTGCCTAAGACCTATGCACGATTGGTGATTCCCTGACGCTGCCAAATTTTGTATCTTTTAGAAGATCACACTGGGGGCGTTATGGATATTTTTAGCTACGAGAGCGCGCGTCGGATCGAGGATCAAAATGTCTTGCACAAAGTTAATGCACTTATGGACTGACCTGCGATTTCAGTGTTGCTCAAGAACGGTTTGAAACGGTCAGGTCTCGGGCCCCAGGGTTACAAGCAGATTACCCTATTCAAGTGCCTTGTGATTGGGTAGTGGCATAATTTGTCTGAGCCTAAGTTGGAGCAAAGCCTGCGAGTGCGGGTCGATTTCATGCTCTTTGCAGGGCTTGATTTATATGGCAGCGTGCCTGATGAGACCACGTATTGTCGATTTTGCAATGCGTTGGTTAAGGCGGGCACTTACGATGCGCTGCTTTCCGAGGTCTGCCGTCAGAAAAAAATTATGGACTGTAAGTGAAAGAGGCATCTGCTGCCATTATTGACGCGACCTTGATCGAAAGCGCAGTCCATCCGCACACTCATGTAGAGGTACCCGTTGAAGATTGGGCTGAAGATGAGAACCCAGATGAGCCTGCTTGTGTTGTCTTTAGCTCTGATCATGACGCCCGCTGGATCAAGAAAGGCTGTAAGAGTATGTTGGGTCACAAGGGTTTTGCAAGATACGATGAAGAAGGGTTTGTGGATAAAATCCATACCACGCCTGCTCATGTTGGTGAGAGCCCACAGTTTAAAACCATGATTGAAGGAAGCAACGCTCCACGTGTTTTCGCGGACAAAGCTTGTGCCAGCAAAGCCAACAGAGATGCTCTGAAAGGCAAGCATCGTGATAGCATCTTGTACAAAGCGGTACGCGGACGCCCTCTGCGTTAATCAGAAAAACGCTTTTACAAACTGGTTTCAAACCACCGTTTCCGTATTGAACAGTGCTTTGGTACAATGAAGCGGCTGTTTGGATTACATCAAGCGCGATACTTCGGGGTCGCCAAAATCCACGCGCAGATGGTCATGCCCGCCCTCTCGCAAAACCTACTCAAGGCTGCAAACAAGATCACCTTAAACAAACAAACCCCAGCAAACGCATAACGCAAACTGACAACGCCAATCCAACTGCTGAATTAGCAGCGGACTGGAGAACACGTTTGCTTAAATCGTGAAACATAAAACGCCATCACGCAGACGTCTTCAATAGCGTTTTCGATGCTTTTTCTCAACTTAGGCGGCGCTCACTTTTTTGTCTTCGGCCCGCGCTTCGTAAAAGCCGTCGTTATATTCTCAATGGCCGCACGCTTCCAAGTGCTGATCTGGTTCGCATGTACGCCGTATATTTTTGACAGCTCCCCCAACGTTATTTCCCTACGGATCGCCTGAAGCGCAACTCGCGCCTTAAAATCCGCTGAGTGGTTCTTTGGCCTCTTCATTTTGGATCGTCTTTCTTATCATGCGATCCAACTTAACAACTGGTCCAAATTTCCGCGACAACCTCTTATTTTGAATTTATTTGTAATTTAAATGTCAATTCTTCAGGTTGATTGACTCCCTTGAATTTGCCCAGAAAAGCACGGTTTCATAAATGTTTGGAAAATTATTCAGTTCCCCAGTCAAGAGTGATCACACTTTACAGCGCTCCCTAAGTTTGGGAGTAGGTGTGATCACACTTGATTGTCTGGGAGGAATTTAAAATGCAAAATCACGTCAAAAAAGAAAATCTGACACGCCGCCAAATTCTCAAAACTAGCTTGACAGGTGCAGGCGCGATCGCCGCAGGTACATTGGGGCTACCGTCACTGGTTACTGCGGGAGAGGATACAATACGCGTGGGTCACATCACACCGCGTTCGGGATTTCTGGGAACATTGGGAGATTACGGGTTCCGCGGTGTTAACTTAGCGGTTGAAGAATTGAATGCTGCTGGCGGCATCCTTGGTCGCGAAGTAGATTTATTTTCAGAGGATAGCGTTGGGTCTGCAGTGGCTCCTACTAAAGCGCAAAAATTGATCGAAAAACGCAAAGTGCATTTTTTGGTCGGTGAAATTAGTTCGGGATCGGGCGGTGGCATTATGGCGACAGCCAACCGGCTTAAAACATTATATATGCAAACCGGGTGTAATTCAGACGCACTGCGGGGTGAAAAATGCAACCCTTACAGTTTTCATATTGAAGCCGGCAATACCATGTACACGAAGACCATAGGTAATTGGCAGAATCGTGCCGGGAATGTTGATGGTAAAAATTTTTACATGTTAACCGCAGACTATGCTTTCGGTCATGATCTTGCCCGTGTCTCAACCCGGTTTCTAACTGAGAACGGCGGCAATGTTATGGCGAACGAATTGATTGCGACGGGAACGCCAGACTACAGCCCCTATATATTGAAAATCAAAGCTGCGGCGCCCGATTTTGTTTACATTAACCTTGCTGGCGGAGACCAGACGACATTCCTCAAGCAGTATAAAGAATTTGGCTTGCCGTTCAAAGTGTCTGGCGGCGTGATGGATACCGCTGGTTTTTGGGCTGCGGGTATCGAGTCAATCACTGGTTACTGGCAAAGCCTCTGGTATCATGGCATGCAAACAGACACGTCGCAGGCCTTTACCAAAGCATTTGTGGAAAAATATAAGAAGCCACCAGAAAATCAGGCCTGGGGCGATTATATGGGCGTGAAAATCATGGCAGCAGCAATGGAAGAAGCGAAAACAACGGATCCTGATGCCATTATTGGCTTGCTGGAATCGGGCATGGATTTCGATATTCTGAAACCGCGCAAAGGAACTTTCCGGAAATCTGATCATTCCCTGCTGCAAGAAATGTTTGTGGTAAAAGTCAAAGACAAAGCAGATATGGCTGACAAATGGGATATCTTTGAAATCGTCGAAGCAAGCCCCGGAGCGAATGAAAATTTAGATGTCATTCAACCAACGCAGGCTGAAAACGCCTGTAATATGGGCTGATTGAAAGCGCATTCTGAGGCCCGATGCGTGGATGGGTTTCTTTCTCATCGGGCACCAATTTAGGTGAAGTCACATGCTAATGCTTTTTGAGCAAATCTTAAATGGTTTGCTAGTGGGGTCTTATTATACCCTTCTCGCGCTCGGCCTCTCGATTATTTTTAGTCTTGGGGGCGTCGTCAATCTTGCCCATGGCGCGTTTTATGCGGTTGGGGCGTATCTGACAGTGTTGTTTACTGATATTCTTGGGTTTGGCCTTGCCTTTTTGATCACCCCCGCTGTGGTTGGTCTCATCGGCATTGCAATTGAGGCGCTGTTTTTGCGCAGACTTTACAACAAAGATCCAATTCTGACCTTGCTGTTTACTTTTGGTTTAGCGATGTCCGGTGAACAAGCTTTGCGCTTAATTTTTGGGGCCTCCGGCATTCCATTCTCGATTCCAGAATTTTTGTCGGGTCAGCTACACGTCGGTGATTTTCTATATTCATACTACCGCCTGTCAATTCTGGCGGTCACCAGCTTATCAATTGCAGGGTTGTGGATATTATTCAATAAGACCTCCTTTGGTCTGATCGTTCGAGCCGGCGTTGCAGATGCTGAAATGGTCCGCGTGATGGGAATATCTGTCAAACCCATTTTGTCGATGGTTTTTGCAATTGGCGTGGGTTTGGCTGCAGTAGCAGGTTCCATGTCGGCAAGCTTAACGGGTGTTCAACCTGCCATGGGAAATGACATCGTGACAGTCGCTTTTGTCATCTGTGTCTTAGGCGGATTAGGCAGTTTTTGGGGCGTCGTTTTTGCGGGTCTCTTAGTGGGTATTTTGAAGGGCGTTACAGCTTTGTATTTTCCACCTGCGGCTGAGGGATCGATCTATGCATTGATGGTTCTGGTTCTGATCTTTCGTCCACGCGGGATGTTTGGTGTTAAATTTGAAAGGCTCGAATAGATGAGCGCATACTACAAAAATCCCCTGCTAATTCTGACAGTCTGTGGCCTTTTATTGCTTCCACTGACTGAACTTACGGGGCTGACTACGACTACCGCTTCCGAAATCCTGATCTATGCAATCGCCGCCTTGGGCTTTAATATTTTGCTGGGATATACTGGACTTGTCTCGTTCGGGCATGGCATTTTCTTTGGGGTCGCCGCCTATGCAGCCTCAATTATACAGGTCAAGTTGATGCCTGGCTTTATTATAACGCCAATGATTTTGTCGGTCTTGTTCACCACAATTCTTGGATTGGGAATTGGATTTTTATCTTTGCGTCTGAGTGGCGTATACTTTTCTCTATTGACGCTATCATTTGCGGCTATGACCTTTTATATCATCTATCGTTGGACCCATTTTACTGGCGGAGAAGATGGCTATGGGGGTATGGAGCGCCCAACATTATTT
>Ga0206130_10004478_pt1 | contig 17266 bp, 15 predicted proteins | sample Helgoland_Spring_9_FD_148637 | JGI IMG/M metagenome (GOLD analysis project Ga0206130, IMG submission 148637) | Pelagic subsurface seawater microbial communities from Kabeltonne, Helgoland, North Sea - Helgoland_Spring_Bloom_20160512_1 | ecosystem: Environmental > Aquatic > Marine > Epipelagic ... | reverse complement strand
AATGTGCCCAAGCGTGGAACTTCTTCGCCAACGATCCAGAACGAATAACTTCAATCACCAAAAGAGATTGGATAAAGGTCAATTATTAGGGCGGTTGGTATAAGTCGGCAGAGAGGCGGGCGGCAGATGATTTTATTATTGCGGCTAGGCGGTTGCTGAAGATGTGGTGAGGGAAACATTGGCCCGAAGCAGTTCCACCAAAATCGAACTGTTTCATGGCTCACATCGATACCCCGTTCATGCAGTAAATCCTCCACATTACGAAGAGAAAGCGGGAAACGAACATACAACATTACTGCAAATCGGATGACTGCAGGGCTGGTTTTAAAGTAGCGAGATGGAGAGTGTTTTATCATTAGAAGGCGCTATAAATTAGCCCTGCGCGCTTCAAGCAAGTTTAATCTGACGGAGTCCAATAAAGAAAAGACGCAAAGTGACGACGCACATCAATCGGTTCTCTCTAAGTCCAATGCCTACGGTAAATCAAGCGTCTTTAGGCCGTCCAACGTGACGCGGTAATGTTTTTCAAGAAGCTGACAAGAGTTGACAGTTTCTCTTTCCAGCACTGCATCTAAAATCTCTTTATGTTCAGCCGCTGCGCCTTCGCGTCTTTGTTTGCTTGGATTTCTGTTCATCGACAGGTTCCGATAACGTACGGCTTCATCCATCAAATTCGAACAAAAACCAAGCAACCAAGATGACTCGCACCGCTCAATAAGTGTCATATGAAAGGCTTTGTGGTTATCTTCCCATTGCACTGACAGATCTTTGCATCCATCTTTTGGTAAGCGTCGTTGCGTGCGCGCTAATCGATGGTAGCCAACAACTAGTCGTTCCTCCCAATCATCGTCACCATTTTTTATTGACTCACTTAATGCCAATGTCTCGAGCCAGATGCGTGTTTTAACAAGTTCCTCAAGCCTAGAAATGGAAATTGGTGAAACGCAAAATCCTCGGTTGCTTCTTCGAGCTACGAGCCCTGCAGCGGATAACCGATTCAAAGCTTCTCTAATTGGAACCGCACCAATAGCGTAACGTTCAGAAACGGCGTCAATCTGAAGGCGCTCATTTGGCAACAATTTCCCACTCAAAATATCTGTGCGGATATTGTCATAAGCATCTTCAGACAAATTCTTGTTCATATTGTTCTCATTTTACGCGGCGCCTAGTGGTCGATCAGACTTATTCCAAAATACAAATCTGCGCTGCGTCCAGACAACTGCAAAGTAAAGTAATAACCCAAGAATGCTTAGGTAAAGAATAAGGGCGAATACCCTTGGTGTATCAAGCATACTCGCCGATTGCCTTATCAGAGCGCCAAAGCCTTTGCCACCACCTAAGAATTCTCCAGTGATGGCTCCAGCCATCACACCAACAGACCCTATTTTGAGTCCAGTAAAAATATATGGCAGCCCTGTCGGCAGTTTCAATCGAAGTAACGTTTGCATCCGAGATGCGCCGATTGATTTGAACAGCATCCGTTCGTTTTCTGAGGCAGCGTGAAGTCCTGCGGCAGTCGCAACTACTATGGGAAAAGTTGCTATAAAGGCTGCTAGCGCTACTTTCGAGCTGATATCAAACCCAAGCCAGGCAATAAAGAGCGGTGCGAATGCGACTTTTGGCATGGAGTCAATGGCGACAAGGTAAGGCATAACGGCACGTTCTCCAAACTTGGTCTCACCCACCAAAACACCGAGACAAAAACCTATGGTTATGGCGATGAAAAACCCGTAGAGAACTGTAAGTGTCGTGGTCCGGAGTGCATTCAGCATGTAACCACCAGAGACTAAGTTTTTCCCCACAAATATAATATCTGACAAAGTTTCTGCAGGTGTAGGCAGGATGATGGCTGAGACCAATCCCATGCGCGTAACTATGTCCCAGATGCCGACAACCAATACAAAAAGAAAGGCCATCGCAATCCCGCGCGGAATTCGGTCAATTAGCGCTTCTTGTTCAACCCAGACGGTATTTTCGCCCTCATCGTGCCCTGGGGCTTGGTTCAAGTCAGTCATTCAGCCGCCTCTTTTCCAAGTAGGTCCCGAATATGACTCACAATCTCACCAAAATGGGGTGTGTTGATCATTTCGAGTGTGCGTGGTCTGGGAAGATCAATTTTAATATCTTCGATGATTTGGCCAGGTCGTGCTTTCATAACGAGGATGCGGTCTGACAAAATTACGGCTTCGGCCAGCGAGTGAGTGACCAAAAACGAAGTTGCACCACGTTCCATACAGATCCGTTGAAGTTCCATGTTCATGAAATCGCGCGTTAGCTCATCTAGAGCGGAAAATGGTTCATCCAAAAGCAACATAGATGGATCACAAACCAGCATTCGGCAAATGGAAGCGCGTTGCGCCATTCCACCCGACAGTTCACCAGGGTAGGCATTTGCGAAATCACCAAGACCTACCAACTTCAACAGTTCCGTGGCCCGGTCACGGGCCGCTTGAGCCGCAATCCGCCCTTCTCTAATTTCGATTGGCAGGACGATGTTTTCAATGGTGGTTTTCCATGGAAGGAGGGTCGCCTGTTGAAACATCATTCCAATATCTGGCCTAGGGCCAACAACGGCCCGGCCGTCAAGGACTACACTTCCAGCAGTTGGCGGAATAAGCCCCGCCATAATTTTTAACAAGGTTGATTTGCCGCAGCCTGATGATCCGATAACCGATACAAACTCACCAGTTTGGATCGATAGGTTAACATCTTCCAAAGCTACGATATTATTTCGAACGTACGTTTTTGACAAACGCGTGACCTTATAGACCGGCCGCGCACCCGACGCGGCTGGTCCAGATTTCAGGTGTAATGGATCAGTCATTTAGATTTCATGCATTCCAGCCCGACACAAAATCATTTGTGTAGACGGAGGCAAGATCTGCCACTGGTTCAGATAGACCTCCAGAGGCAACTGCCGAATCGTGGATGGCCTGCCAATGTTCTGGGGGTTGATACCCAAAGCCATTACCCATTAGGCTATCAGTCGGGGTCATCCGACCCAGAACCCCATCAAACAGCGACGCCGCATAATCTTGTTCGCCTTCCTGCGGATTGCCAGCAGCACAATGCGCAAGACAGGTTTCTTTGTTTGCTGGAACAGACGCAAACTGCATACCACGAACCAGCGCACGACCAAATTTTGGTGCTAAATCTGGCATTGATTTCATTTGACTTTCTAACATGGCAATGCCGTTGCCAAAGAACCCTAAATAGGCTTCAGGGGTGATTTCTTTAAGTTTGATTCCGCGAGACGCTAAAATCGCTGCATCAGAAACGGCTCCAGCATAGGAGCTAACTTCGTCGCGAAGAAAAGCCACTGCGGCGGTGCCACCGTCACCCACTGGTAAATATGTGAAGTCAGTTCCTGCCTTCATGCCGAGATCTGACATAATGGCTGTCGTAAAGGACACCTCAGCACCGTCCGCGGTACCAACACCCACTACAGTACCGGCAAGGTCTGACGGTTGCGAGTAGCCACTGTCAGCTTTGACAAGTAGCCCAAACACAGATTTGGGGTATAAATTGTATAGGAATTTCACATCCACCCCTCGGGCGTGGGCGCCGAGCGTTGGTCCTGGCCCTGGCGCCCCAATATGCGCTTGACCTGCTGCCATAGCCTGCAGCACTGCAGACGATCCGTCCACGGCTTCAAAGGATGGTGAGATTCCGTCCTCATCAAAATAACCTTCACCAACGGCAACCCAATAAGGCAACCAAGTCAGTGCTGAAGGGTTGGGGACTGCAAAGGTGATGGCTGTTTGAGCGCGGATGATTGATGGTGCGAACATTGCTGTCGCCGCAACACTACCCATCGTCAATGCTCCGAAGTCCCTGCGCGAAAACTGTTTACGATTAGTCATTTGAATATCCTCCCTGGCCATTTTTGGCGGTTCGTTGTTTGCAGCAATTTTTTTCGCTACCCACAGACATGGTTATTTACTATGATTCGCAACTTTATATTAAATAATATATTAAATTCATCAAATATAAATTTCATATCTTGAAATAATAAAAAGTATATTGAAATATATGAACACAGTGAGTCGTCAATCGACGCGAGCTACGGCGATTTTTCAGGGTTCAAAGGGAGAACATTCATGAATAGCTACGCGGTTTCACCGCCGACACAGGCATATCTTGATATCGTAGGAACTGAGAAAAAATTTCCAGTCCGTCGAATTTATTGCATCGGAAAAAACTATCTGGCGCACGTCCGAGAAATGGAACAAGACGAAAGGGATCCACCGGTCATATTCATGAAACCTGCGGATGCAATCGTAAGAAACGGCGGCGAAATACCCTACCCTGTGTTTACGAATAACTTTCACTATGAGTGTGAGCTCGTGGTGGTTCTAAAATCAGGTGGCTACAATATAACTGAAACTGATGCCTCTTCTCACATCTTTGGATATGCCGTTGGGCTGGATATGACCCGCCGCGACCATCAGGCGGCGGCTTTGGCAAATGGTCTTCCGTGGGAAGTCACCAAAGCATTTGATCAATCTGCGCCGATAGGTCCAGTGACACGGGCCGACGACATGGGAATTATGTCAACCGGACATGTTCGCCTCCAAGTCAACGGAGAAACCCGACAGGATGATGACATTTCCCTGTTGATATGGAAAATTGATGAAATCATTGCAAAACTCTCTGAGCAATATGAATTGACGGCTGGTGATATTATCATGACTGGGACGCCCGCTGGAGTCGGTGCCGTCGCGACGGGCGATTTACTTGATTGTTCGGTCGATGGCTTAGCACCAATGCAAGTACGAATTGGAGGGCCTGCAGCATAAGCCGCACCAAAGTACATTTGGTTCGGCCAGACGAGATAGGGGCCCAGAATGAATGAGATGCTTTCGGCCTGATTACAGCCAGACGATTTATCGAGGTCGAAACCAGCTCAAATTAAGCCAGGTTCACCATAGGCATTTCTTGAGCTTCGCCCTTCTTTCTATTCGGAAAGATATGGCTCTACATTGTCAGTTTTGGGTGGCTGCGTGATCTGTGGCCTACGACTACATCCGCACATGTAAAAAAGCTGAAGCGCCCATTGGACGTGAAGGCCATCACTTTAAGTATCTGATTGAAAAGGATTGATCTGTCATGACAAAAATTGCGATTTTAGGAACGGGGCGCATGGGCACAGCCTTCGCCAAACGACTGATTGACGTTGGGCACTCTGTAACTATATGGAATCGAACTGTAAAGAATATGGACGCGGCTATTGCGGTTGGCGCAACGGCGGCACACAGCATTCAAGAAACCACGGCCGCCGACATAATCTTAATCTCCTTATCCAACGCTGAAGCGGTCGGCGATGTGAGTGACAAACTGATAGCCGCTGGAATTTTGGGCAAGCTTGTGATTGACCTTTCGACACTGCTACCACAGGAGACAAAGGACATTGGCGCCCGCGTTACGGCAGCTGGAGCTGATTTCATAGATTGCCCCGTGGGCGGGACCGTTGCTCCCGCTTTGAAAGGCGCACTGTTGGGTATGGCTGGTGGAACCGAACTCGCTTTTGAACGCGCGAAGCCTGTTCTTGAACAACTTTGCAAGCGTATAGAATTGCTTGGCCCAATTGGGACAGGTGCCCATATGAAGCTCGCAGTGAATTTACCGCTTGCGGTCTACTGGAAAACCTTGGCCGAAGCGTTGGCAATGTTGGACGGATCTGGCATTGCTACCGATATGGCAATTTCTATGATCGCAGACAGCTCTGCGGGACCGACAGTTTTAAAAAATCGGGCCAAAGTCGTCGTGGATACAATTGACGGCATGGACCAACTGGGAACATTTGACATTGCTGGCCTTGCAAAAGATATAGATCTTGCACTTAAACAAGCTGCCATATCAGGGCATTCGATGCCACTCTCCGAGGAAACCCAAAAGAGTTATCAGCAAGCCCTAGCCACAGACCTTGGCGAATTTGACGGCTCGAGTTTGACCCGACATCTTTCGAGCAATTGATTTGGAAATCATCAGCGACACCGTAACATTTTTACCGATCATTGCAGCTTTCATTGCCGCTGGAGCTGCTATTGGGTTTTTGGCAGGGATATTCGGTGTGGGCGGTGGCGCAATATCGGTCCCAGTATTCTTCGAGATTTTTGGAGGTGTGCTAGGGTATCCGCCTGATGTCGCCATGCCGATTGCAGTTGGCACATCTCTAGCGGTGATTATACCCACATCAATTAGCTCGGCCCATGGTCACTATAAAAAAGGGACCCTGAACCTTCAGGTATTAAGCGCTTGGGCCTTACCCATACTTTCGGGCGTCATTCTCGGAGCAGCAATCGCCAGCTTTTCAGTGCCTGTGGTTTTCCAGGCTGTATTTGTCTTGGTGGCATTGCTCAACGCGGTGAAACTCCTATCAGGAGGCATGAGATGGCAATTGAGCGAAACGCTACCCAGCAAGTTTGGAATGCGTCTCAGTGGCATGACGATTGGCTTGACGTCTTCAATTATGGGAATCGGCGGAGGAGCCCTCTCCAACATATTTCTGACAATGCATGGCGTGCCAATTCATCGTGCAATTTCCACATCTGCAGGTGTCGGAGCCTTAATCGCACTTCCCGGTACAATCGGTTACATCCTCGTTGGTTTGGGTCGGGGCGACCTGCCACCAGGTTCACTTGGATTCGTTTCAATCTTTGCCTTTGCCCTGACCATTCCAACATCGCTTATGACCACTCAGTGTGGGGTCGCCCTTGCGCATCAACTGCCACGCCGGTCTCTTGAAATAGCGTTTAGCGGCTTCCTCTCCCTTGTTGCAGCCCGTTTCATATGGGCGATCTTTAATTAGGAGTTACTGTTAAACAAACTCGCTATCTCGGTCTTCGACACCTACGAGGAAATCCTCGAAAAATGTGCCCAAGCGTGGAACTTCTTCGCCAACGACCCACAACGAATAACTTAAATCACCAAAAGAGATTGGGTAAAGGTCAATTATTAGGGCGGTTGGTATTACCCCTGTCTTGCCGGACGCTTTTAAAATATCCAAGACTACGCTCACACCAGAGCCTGATGTCTCGCTGAAGCCATTCGTATTGCTATTTGATGAATACTATACAGACCTCTACCGCATGTCGGAGGCAGAGGATTGGATGCAAGACGCCCAGCATGCCACGTCTAGATCACACTGCTTTCGTCACCGCCTGCCGCGATGAACGCGGCCTCGGCCATTCGGTGGACAACACCCACTAGGTAATTGTCCCATCCAACAGATTCACTGTGAACTGATTGTCTGGCAGTGCCTGACTATAGCGAGCCAGCCCCAAGAAAAGCCTGTGTTCACTTTCAGTTCCCTTAGTCAAAGCGGATACGTCAAGGCTTCTGTAAACGGCCAGACGCTCTGCGGGAACTCCAGATAGCTGCCCGCCTTGTTCAAGCGCATAGTAGTCATCCACTGCTAGACGCGTGGGTATATCGCTGGACATCGCAGGCACTTCAGCGCCGATCTTAGACAGCAAACCGGCGAATGTAGACTTTTCCAAAGATACCCTAAATTCCGCAGGCCAGTCTTGCGCCAGGTAGCGTTCTTCGGTGAGACCCGCCAAATGCAGCGCCAGAAAACGGCCGTAGTCATCGCTTTGAGCCAACTGCGACATCGGTTGTTCAGCTAGGTAATGCTGAAAAGCAGCATCGAAACCTGGCACCGGCCCCAACCGGAGCGTTTCGATCTGAGCCTGCGTATCCCGCAACTCGACCAGCTTAAACACCGCAGGAAAACTTGCCGTTGATGACACAGCAACGTTCACCAGCCAATCATTTCCCACGGTTTGCGCGCCGGTGCGGTTAATGTGCCAATGCCCACTGAAGTGCAGCCCCATCCGCGTATGCGCAAGCGCACGCGCCACTTCCAAAGTGGGCATGACGCGTTCCGCCAACCCTCCAGGAACCCCATCAAGTACATCACATGCTGGGAAATGAGACATGGAAATAAGCCGCTTATTGGACGCCTGCGCGCGACGAGACACATCACAGATCCAGCCGAGCAGCCAAGCTTTGTGACGCACGACAGCAATCCAGCCTTCTTTTTCGAAGTCACACCATCCACTTTCGTTCGGCAAATAAATGTTTGCATCAATCGCCAGGATCCACAGCCCTTCGACCGGCTCAACAAGATACGACAAATCTGGCACTTCTAGGGGCTCCATGCCCGCCCGAAATACCAAGCCACTACGGCTCGCAAATGCATCCGACGTGCCAAAAGGAGATTCCCAGTGCAGGTCGTCCGAATGACGGCAAAACCCGAACTCCGCGCCAAATTTCAGCACGTCCGCCTGCCCTATCTGGAACATTTCTGAGGCGAAGCGTGCCGTCTCGTCAGATTCATCGCCCGACACCGCAAAAGTCGCTCCATCAGAACTGACCATCTCCTTTCGAAGAGGCTTGCCGTCTCCGCACCACTGGTCGTGGTTGCCCGGTGTTAAAAAAAATCGAATATTATGCCGTTGAGAATAGCGATCCAACAGATCCGCGGAAGCGCGCCAATTTGGAACTTGGCCATCGTCGGTCAAGTCCCCGGCAATCATCACAAGACGTACGCCTCGTTCGACAAGAATATCCAATGCACGAACCAAAGACGCGCCACCTTCGTTGAACACTCGCGTGGAGGCCGTTGACTCTGCAAGGCTGCGAAAGCAATCCTTTGTCTCTAGGCCATAGGCATGCCCGGCACCCGTATCATGTAGATGTGGGTCCGCAAGAACGCCTATCTGCCCGGTCCAGCGATCAGTCATAGTCTTGAAACATCCCTTACTGTGAGGCGAATTGCGGACCAGCTCATGTTAGATCAGCTTCTTCTAACTGTCACATCCCGCGCCACTACGCATCACCCAAAATCAGCGGATCCAAGAACGGCCACCAACCCAGAGAATCCGCGATTGCGTGCGACAACATCGGATGGCTTTCCAAAGAAGTCCGCCAACGGGTCATGCTGAACCGTGCCGCCCGCCTCTTCAACAAGCAACAAACCTGCCGCCACGTCCCAAATATTCAATTCAGGCTCATGAAAAGCATCGAACCATCCCGCAAGAACGCCCAGAAAGCAAATCGTCGCGGCGCCGTGACGCCGGTGTTCAATGCCGGTGCTGTATAGGCTCTCAATTCTTGCGAAATATCCTAGCAGGGCGCTACGAGGTGAATGACCCAAAGCGACGATTGGACTCTGCGGCACTGTGTCGTCGAAAACAATTCGACGACCATTCAAGAAACAGCCTTGCCCGCGCTTTGCCCATGCCGTGATATTCAGGTCGGGCGCATGAATAACCCCATGTGTGATTTCCCTGCCGTCAAAATATGCAATCGAGATGGCCCAATCCGGCATCCCGCGTGAAAAATTTACCGTGCCGTCAATTGGGTCAAGAATCCAGATGGACTGGCCTTTCCCTTCGAAGCCACCTTCTTCTCCCAGAATGGCCACACTAGGTTCGAATACTTGAATGCGCGCACGCAACAACGTTTCGACAGCGTGATCCGCAGAGGTGACAAGGTCCATTGGACCCTTGGTGCTCGTTTTCAGTTCCGTCGGGCTGTCGCGCATACTCTGGGCGAAATCTCCCGCCTCGCGCGCCATATCTAGCGCTGCCTTTAGGCGATCATCCGTCATGGAGCGTCGTCCCTCGCAAAACCACTGTCAGCCGTTGCCGCTCTACTCTATTTGCCAAAGTGTTGTCGGCAATTCGCTCTTTCAGCAGCCTAACCACTGTGTATGTTTGAGCATCGACATCCTGGCGAATGGTCGAAAGGTTGAAAGACCCCCAATTGGCCTGCTCGATATCATCAAAGCCCAATACCTGTATTTGCTCAGGAACGGCAATCGAGAGGTCAATCCGAAGCGCGTCAAGCGCGCCAATCGCCATCAAATCGGTCGAGCAAAACAGACCGTCAATTCGACCGAAGATGGCGCGGTCTGTTTCATTGATTCCGATGCGCGCATCTTCATAGCCCTGATCCTCGGCATAAAGAACTTCGGTCGGTAGACCCTCGCTGGCCGCCGCACTGAAAAACGCTTTAGCGCGACCAGATACCGAAAAAGTCTTCTTTCGGGGAACAAGGCACCCAAGGCAGGTTGCACCACTATCAATCAGAATACGCGCCGCTAGCTGCCCCGCCCTTGCATTGTCGGCAACGACCCGATCACCCCAATTCGATGCGCCGGCGCGGTTGACCAGCACCACCGGAAGTCCGAGGCGACCACAGTCTTCAATCAAAGCCCGAGGCGGTGTGTCCGATGTGAAGATCATCCCAGCGAGGCTGTACCCAAGAAGTGATTCGATCAGGCTACTGACGTCATCCGGGCGTTCTGCTGTAATCAGCATTGGCTTGAATCCCTCGCGGATCAAAGCCTCGCTCAATTGTCTGACCTGTCTCGATCGTAGAGGTGTGTCCAGCCGGGAAGCCACAAGCCCTACGATATCAGAATGATCCTTTTGCAACCCGCGTGCCAGTGAATTGACGCGATATCCAAGCTCAGAGGCTGCTTTCGTAACCTTGTCTTTCGTCTCGGGCGCGATGATGGCACCCGGCGTGAACGCCCGAGAAACAGTTGACCGCGAAACTCCCGCAAGACGGGCCACGTCAAACGATGTGGCTTTGCGGTGCACGATCTTAAGCATCTCTACGACCGCGATCGACGAAGCGGGAAAAAGCGAACGGTTGATCGAGGTTAAAAAGATCCGGGCGCAGCCGGATCATCCGAGCAAACACCTCAGCGTCGTTCCCATTATAGGCCAACATCGACTGAACATGGCTGCCTCGAAGCGGCAAAATGCCCAACGCTTCCTCGGTTGGGATGAACTCGACGATATTCGCATCAAAATCCGCAATTGTTTCCTCAAGCGAACCGTAGTCCTGGCGGCGCGCCATGATTCTGGCAGCAGAACTGAGTGTGCGGAGTTCGACGAGAAAATCACGGTTGAATGACCAGAAAAACACTCGGTCCAGCAATCCGGCACGGTCGACCTGCTTCAGCACCGGTTCGGGCGGGGCGGATTTGAATTCAAGATATGCGCATCCGTCATATTTTTTCAAAAGGTCCAGAACCTCTTCAAGTGTCGGAAGTTTGGTTCCTGCAAAGAACGGTTCGAACCACCCGCCAGCATCCAGTTCGCGAAGCTCGGCCAGTGTATGCAGTGTCACTGGCCCGGTGCCATCGGTCGTGCGATCAAGAACATTATCGTGAATAACAACAATCTCGCCGTCCGATGTGATATGCAAATCAGCTTCAACATAACCAAAGCCAGCCGCTAAAGCACACTCCAGCGCGGGCAGCGTGTTTTCGGGTGCAATCGAATTGGCGCCGCGATGACAGACAATATCAAAGGGATAGTCCGACGGCGCACGAAACGGGTTCACCAGTTCCGGCATATCCGAGCAGATGCCGGTCACAGGTTTGGTGCGGATCGCCGCCATCCGCTGCGGATCCTCTTCGTGCCACAACACCACTTCCTTGCCTTCCCGAAATGCACGGCCAAACAACTCCCGTGTCAGGGTGTCTTGTGGCGCAGCCATACGTTCCCAGCATAGATGGATGATATCGGCGTCTTTAGAATGCAGATGCGGATCGGCCCCCACCGGCACAAGCCCTGCAACCGGATAGGTGCTTCCAGCCTCCTTCAGCATCTGGACAATCTCAATGCTGAAGGCTCCGATGATTACAGGCGCAATCTCGGCTTCTTGTAATAAATGCATGGTGGCCAATGCAGCGTCAGCGTCTTTGATATCTGCATAAATACCCGCTCCAAGCTCCGCCGCTAGCGTGACGACCTCACTCAGATCCGGGCAGTCTGGCATTAGGTCGCGCAAAGCCGCACGTGACAACTCGTTCAATGCCTCCCCGTCCGCTAGGGTCGCGTCGTGATGAACCACCGGAACGCCATCCGCAGAGGTGCGAATATCGACCTCCCACATATCGGCACCCAACTCGGCCGCCTTGCGAAACGCCACAAGTGTGTTCGCCGACGCATAGGCCGACGCCCCGCGGTGGGCAATCGCATAAGGGCGCTGCGGGATGCCCGGCGGCGTCAAAGCCGGTCACCGTTTGGCGCGAAGGCAAGAATGCTTTCCGTTGCAACACCCCAATTGATACGTTGTCCCGCCCGGATTGGCTCGCCCGCTGGCAGGATAGAGCGGATTTCACCGCCGCCATCCAGCCGGACGTCAATCAGCACTTCGCGGCCCTGCGACTCAATAAAAGTCACCTCGCCTTGCAATCCGGTCCCGTGCTGGGGTCCAAAATGTTCGGGGCGAATGCCCACAACGACTTCCTCCGATGCCTCCAACGCTGACGGGCGCGCAAGCGTCTGGTCATGCCCAAACGATAAAACGTCACCCGCCACTGCAGGGAGGAAAGAGATTGGCGGGTTGCCAAGAAAGCCTGCAACGAATTGCGAGCGCGGATTAACATACATCTGTTCGGGCGTGTCGAGTTGAACGATCTTGCCATCTCGCATCAGCGCGATCCGGTCACACATCGACATCGCCTCGACCTGATCGTGTGTCACAAGAATGGCCGTGATCCCGGTCTCACGCTGAATACGCCGGATCTCTGATCGCATTTCCAACCGCAGCTTCGCATCCAGATTAGCAAGCGGCTCGTCAAGCAAAAGAACATCTGGCTTTCGGATCATAGCGCGTGCCAGGGCGACACGCTGTTGTTGCCCACCCGACAATTGCGCCGGCCGACGATCCAGCAACTCACCGATCTGAACCAGTTCGGCAAGCCGCTCGACTTCGGTTCTGATTTTGGGCTTTGAAAGTTTTTGTACTTTCAGCGGAAAGCCAATGTTCTGTTCCACCGTCATATGCGGGTAAAGTGCATAGTTCTGGAACACGACTCCCACTGACCGTTCCTGTGCTGGCAAGGTGGTCACGTCCTTGCCGCCAAAATAGAGTTTGCCGCCGTTCATCTTGTGAATGCCACAAACGGCGAACAGGGTCGTGGATTTGCCGCACCCCGAAGGTCCAAGAAGCGCCATCATCTCGCCGCTCTCGACCGTCAGGTCCATATCCTCAATGACGGTCAAGTCGCCGAAGCGTTTGGTGAATTTGTCGAGCCTGAGTTTCATTAGCCTTTGGTGCCTCCGCCGTAGATGTTCATCAACTGCTTCTGGAACACCAGATAGATAATGATGACTGGGATTGAGTAGAACATGCCGATCGCCTTGAAGAGGCCGAAGTCAGCGGTCGCATCGTCCTGAATGACCGCGTTCATGTAGGTCGCCAAAACCTGAGTGCCCGATCCCGGAGCCAGAACCAGCGGCAATACAAACTCCGACCAACCCGACAAAAACGATATGATCAAAAGCGCTGCAAGACCCGGCTTGACCTGCGGCAACACAAGCTCCCACCAAACGCGAAGGCGGCTAGCACCATCCTGAACGCCAGCCATTTCAATCTCCCACGGCACGGTGTCGTAAAACCCCTTCATGATCCAAACGCCAAAGGGCAGTTCCAGCGCCGCCTTAACAAGGATGATACCTAGCAGCGTATCAAACAGACCAAGAAACTGAAGAATGATGAAAATCGCGATGATCAAAGTGATCGTCGGAAAGGCGTGAAGAATGATCAACCCGCCAAGGAAATAGGGCCGCCCCGGCATATTCAGCCGCGAAAGTGCGTAGCCAGCCATCGTCGACAACGACGTAACCAGAAAAGCCGTCGTGCTTGCAAAAAGGAAAGTGTTGAATGTGACGACCCATATTGACGGCCGCCCTGAATCAATCCGTTCCCAAAGAAAGCGCCAGTTCGAAAGATCCAACGCCCCTGGAACCAACGAACCCGGATCCGGCTGAGCAACGCTGTCGACGACCTGATAAAAGTACATAACGACAAGCGGCGCCGAAAAAATCGTCAGGATCAGGACAAGTGGCCATATACGTGCGTTTGCGGTCATTGTTCGATCCTCGGCTTTGCCAGCAATTCCTTGAAGTTGAAGAACCTAAGGTAAAGAACCGACAGTGTTATGCCGATAAAGACCAGCGCAAGAGCATAGGCCGCGCCCAACCCGTACTGCAGGTTGCCGCCATAGTTGTTCAGGGCTGTGTGATAGGCGGCAAGTGCCCAGACCTCAGTTGTTCTGCCCGGTCCACCGTCGGTCGCAAGAAGGATATATTCAAACGACGTCAGAAGGCTAAGTGTCTGGTACGACGTCATGAACAGGATTGGCCAACGCATCTGTGGCAAAATGATATAACGCACTTGCTGCCAGCGGTTCGCGCCATCGACCTCGGACGCATAAAGCATCGAGGACGGAATAGCTTTGATGGCAGACGAGAATAAAATCATGCCCAAGGATGCGCCAACAAATCCGTTGATCAGGATGATGACAGTCCAGGCCCGTGGTGCAGTTTGCATCATCCAGTTCTGCGGGGGGACCCCGAACCATCCCGTAACCGTTGCGATAAATCCGTTGTCCCATGTAAACCAATTCCACATCAAAACATAAAGGACGGGCGGAAGGATGCGCGGCAAAAACCAGATGGCACGGAATGTGTTCGCGTATCTGCCGGGCAGATAGAACGTCGAGACTGCTAAAAACAGTCCAAAAAGAATATTGAACGCCAATGTGCAAACCACATAAAAAGCTGTGTTTGTCGCAAAGCGAAGCGTCGACGGCAATTCCAAAAGCAGTTCAAAATTTTCAGTTGTCCAAGTCCATCCAGTGAACGCAAATTCGGTCAATGCGTCATGGTCCGCCGGGTCGATCCCGGTTTCACCAAGGGCCGTTCGGAATTGATCTTGGGTATCAAAGCGCTCACCGATAACCGTGACCGCAAAAAGATCGGCAGCGGCTTTTCGATCTCGTGTTTTCCGGATTGGATCGTCAAGCTGGCGCAAGACGCTCTCCAGATCCCGGCGCGCCGCAAAAGCTTCGCCTATGAAATCTTCCCGCAAGTCTTCCGCTGTTGATTCGCCAAACTGTTCTGCAAGCGCGGCGAGACCAGCTTCCGAAATCTGGTAGCCAGCTGTTTCAAGCTTTTCGACCGTCTCTGCGCTGACGCCCGTCTCAGCAACGGAGCGAAGTTGTTCCGTATTGATCTGGTAGTCCCCGCCCATGATACCTGTGGACGTCGACATGTTCGTGAAAGCGAACACAACCGTCAGTAAGACTGGAAGGAGAAAGAAGATCGAGGCTGCAATAATTGCGGGCGAAAGAAACCCTATGCCCAGCATTCGGGACGTCATCGGTGATATGTCCTTGGTGAGGGGAAGCGAGGCGCGAATATCCACACCTCGCTAGTTTTCTGATTTAGCGAACGATCAGATCGTCGCCGAGCGTTGCCCGCATCTGGGCCTCGACCTCGGCCACAGCCTCAGCCGGTGTCTGAACCCCGGACCAAGCCGCTTCTAGACCGCGGAACATTGCCTCGGAAAAGGCTCCATACTGCAGGTGGTTTGGCTGAGAAGTGGCCGACCCCAGAAGAACCTCGGTCGCCTCTGATGCCCAACGATCACCTCGATAGAGATCAATGTTGGATTGCGCCTGGGCAACCGCCAGGTGGTTGGACTGGATCGCGTGCAGCGAGTTCAGCCGCGGCTCGGTTGCGATGGCGATAAGTTGTGCGGCCACCTCTTCGACCCGGTCATCTTCCTGGTCCATCACAAGATACACAAGCGGGTGTGTAATTGTGTTGGCGCGTCCGGAATCATTGCCCGCCGGGATCAGAGAAAACTGGATGGTATTCCAGAAGTCATTGTTGCCCTCACGTGCATAGCGGCCGAAATGCCAAGTTCCGCCGTGCCAGAACGCAGCACGACCATTGGCGACTTCGTTGTACCACTGGTTCCAGTCGGTCCCAATATGGTTCTGACGGGTTACGCCAGCAGCCACGGCATCGACAAAGAATTGGTAGAATTCGGTCATCGCCACTTTATCGAGAAGTAGCTTTCCAGTCTCCGGATCCATTAGCACTCCACCGAAAGACTGGTAGAACTGCGCGTAGTCTGGTCCGTTGGAAACCCGTGGATAAAAGCCATAGCCCTCTTCGACGATGCCCATGTCCACGGCCTTTTTGGCGTCTTCAAGAACATTGCGAAGCGTGTAATCACCGCTCGCGACTTTTCCGGGCAGCGCATCGATATCGTCTTCACTGTAGCCCAATTGTGCCAGCGTTTCACGCCAGAAGAAAAACGGACGCGATTCCGCATCCTGCGGAATTCCCCACTGTGTGCCGGCATAGGACGCTATTTCCATGAGGTTCGGGTAGACGTTGTTCAACGGCCAGGAATCGAGATCAACGTAGTCTTCGACGGGGACAATATACCCGGCCTGGCTCCAGGGTGCGATATCGAGGTGCGAAGTGACAACGATGCTTGGGGCAGTCCCGGCTTCGGCGCCTAGGGTGATCCCCTGCTTGAATTCATCCCATCCTGTGAAATCGCGGCGACCCTTAACTGTGATGTTGAGTTCCTCGCCCTGAATGGCGGCCTCACGTTCCAAAATATCCGCCGCGATCTCAATTGCTTCGATGCGGTAACTGTCGCTGTCATTTGAGCCACCAGCCCAAACCGTAATGTTGATGTCTTCGGAAAATGCCGGGCCTGCTAGTCCAGCAAGGGCACCGACAAGGGCAGAAGTACGTATCAGGTTTCTCATTATTTTACCTCCCATAAGCGAATATCAGTATGGCGTTGCACACGTGTGCAACAACTATTGCAGAATTCTTTTCATCTGAAAAGATATTTCTAAGTAGCGTCCCTAAATATCGATCGTGGATTCGATGTCCTTCAAGCATATCTAAAAACAGAGATTTTTTTTCGACGCTTGTTTTTTGCCTTTAGGCTCAGGACCTATTAATTTCATTGAGCCCGCATTCCCCAAGTAACTTGCCGTTTTAATGCCTATGAAGGCGGAAAATGTGTTATATTTGAGCATGTTAATGGTCTAAAGGCGGCGGATTATGGGTCACCCAGAGGGTGCGAGAGAAACGTGTGATGTTCGGGTGGGTTTTGACCGCCGCGTACGGTTAGAATTTCATGGCTCAAAGATCAGTTCGGACGGAGGATTGCTGTTGTTCCGGGAACTCGATGAGGCGCTCGGCTTGCACGACATTGCTGGTGGTTTATTGAAAGATCCGCGGACAGGTCATAATCGGTTGCACACTCTGGTCGGGCTGTTGCGGCAGTCTGTTTTTGGGCGATTGGCGGGATATGATGATGTGAATGACGCTGATCGTTTGGCGCTCGATCCTGTGATGCGGCAGGTCGTTGGAGGGCGTGCTGTTGACACCAAGGCTGCGTTCGCAAGCCAGAT
>Ga0206130_10004477_pt1 | contig 17266 bp, 16 predicted proteins | sample Helgoland_Spring_9_FD_148637 | JGI IMG/M metagenome (GOLD analysis project Ga0206130, IMG submission 148637) | Pelagic subsurface seawater microbial communities from Kabeltonne, Helgoland, North Sea - Helgoland_Spring_Bloom_20160512_1 | ecosystem: Environmental > Aquatic > Marine > Epipelagic ... | reverse complement strand
TCAGCATTTAAAATATTTAATGCTATTGTACTGCCTGCAAAACCAGATATCCCTGTTATCAAAATTTTCATCACAGAAATTTACTCTTTTCGCTTTGCTTCATATACATTCCAATCTTCTAATCCCACGGGGCTCACGATTTTAGTAAGATTGAGTTTTCGGTCAAAATATGATCTAGAATAGGGGGGATTTCCAAAAGCGATAAGATTTGTATTTTGCATGAACTCTAATCCTGCATTTTTAGGTAATGAATCTTGGGACATCATGGTTGTATAAGTGAGTGCTTCTCCAGCACTCGATATTTTTCCAGTTAAAAAAAAGTTCGGAAGAGGAGCTAAAGCAAAAAAAACAGGCTTTTTGGGGTTTTTAAGCAAATATTCATAGGCCAGTTGGTTTGGTGAATTTGAGGTGTCTTTCAATAATGAACTAGCAATCCTAAGGCTGTTAATTAATGGTAACAGTGTGATGGTCATCGCTATTGAAAATTTAAGGAAATTCGAAAGTGTTAGTGTTTTGAAGATGTGTGTAATTTTGAGAAAAATTGCAGCATATGCTGGTACATGTGCAAAAACTAAGGAATTATCCACACCTCCAAACTTTGAGAGTGCAGCAAGGCAAGTGGGAACTGATAAAAAGTAGATTAGGATTAACCACGATAGTATTGGGTTCTCTTTGTTAGTGAAATTTTGAAGAAAAATCAAAAGGCAACTTATTACTAACCACCAATAATCTGTAAAATAAAAAAACGAAATCTTTAACAAAACAACAATTTTAGATAAGAAATTATTTGAAACTAGTAACTCATTATTGTTTCCAAATAAGCTTTTGGCATCTCTCCATGGATAAGTATTTGTTGATTCAAATAGATGAAACCAAATATCACTAAAACCAAAAAAAAATGAGAATATAAGTGTGCATGAAATACCGGTTCCTAAAAGAGAATATATAGTAGTTGACAAATTCTTGTAGTTATAAAAATCTTTGTACATTAATCGATGTATAATGGGTAGGAATAACCACGGGAGAGCTACAATTTTTGTCCAAACTGCCATCCATATGAAAGAATAACCTAAAGTTTGGTAGGCGAAGTTTTTTCTTGTTCTTTTAGAGAGTAAAAAAACTGAACCAATAAAAAGATATACTAGTACTGGTAGATCATGATGGATTTGGAATAGCGAATATGTAGTTCTTTCTGCAACTATCATGAATATAAACGCAAACCCAATAAAAATTGATATGGTGTTTTGAAAGCTATTATTTCTTTTTCCAAATATAAACCACATCATGGTCAAAATGGAAAAAGTATTTAAAATACAAGCAATCCAAATACTTATTTCGGGGGAAGAACCAAAACAAGAAGAAAGGTAGAAAAGTGGACTGCCGGGACCGTATTGAGTTAACAGAACTGGTCCAATATCGCATTCATATAAATCATAACCTTCACTTAATGCTAGTGCAGGATAGAGTTTTGCAGCAGTCCATACATTGAAATGATTATCAGTAGAAATTCCATACTGGATGGCGAAGTATAGTAAATGTAAAACAGATATTACACTTATAAAAAAGTATTTTTCTAATCTTTTTTGCAAATTATTGTCTGGCAGTATGTTTTACCAAAAATATTACCCATAATGAAGATTATAAATACAGCAAATTTCAAGAGATATTGCGTGATTATATTGTTTGTTGGAATATCAAGGCAGCGAAGAGGGACATTGTGTTTTATTGTTTGAACAAAAGAAAAACCATTTAAACTGACTAATTTTTTCAGTGAATTGATAGAAAAATGATTTATATGATGTTTGTCATATAATCTATTAAATGGAAGTTTTATGCCCATAAATCTTAATATTTTTGCACACATGTAAAGAAAACTATCTTCATTTATAGTTGTAATCGTTAGTTTCCCTTGTTTTTTTGTGAATGACCCAAGTTTTTTTATGAATAATGTGACATCGTCAATATGCTCAATCGTCATGATGCTGTAAACTAAATCGAATTTAACTGAACTTTCATACTTTAAGAAATCGGTTTGAATGAAGTCGATTCCGGGCATTTTTTTTTGAGACGATAGATCAATTCCAGTAAGTTGTAGATTTTGATACCTTTTTGTTAAATATGATAAAAAATCTAAGTTTCCACAACCTACATCAAGTAATGTAATAGATGAATCTTGTGAAATTGTTGCAGTTGATATCGAACGGAAAAGTTTGTAGTTTGGATTCTCAAACCAATTTTTGTGGGTTTTTTCAAAATAGGTTGAGGTATAATTTTCCTGCTGGCATTGAGGCTTAATCATACTGAAACTATGCTTGCAATTTGTGCATTCAAAAATTGAAACATCAGGATGGTCGTATCTGAAACAACTATCAGATTTACACACCTTACAATATATTGATTTACTCATCTTTTATATTCAAAACTCCTTGGTTGAAAATCGTAATCATTTTTTGCGAGTGTAATATCATGACATTTTCTCATTTTTAAACGTGATATTTGATCAGGGACGAATTTGTGAAATCCCATTAATGTGCATATTATAAAAGAAGCTTTAACTAAATTCTCTGGTAAATGAAAAATTTTTTTGTTTTTACCAAATGAACTAATCAAAATTTTAGCAAATTCAAGAAAAGAAATTTCATGAGGGCCACACAAAGTATATATTTTAGAGAAAGAGGTCACCTCGTCATCATTGATTATTTTTTTTACGAAGTCAGTGAAATCACAAAGATGAAGTGGGTTCATTGAATACATTCCATTTCCAAAAATTGGAACAATTGGAAACTTTTTCACTATGCGTTGCATAGTATGAACTGTTCCAAGAATATTATCCCCGTATATTTCAGACGGTCTTAAAATAGTCCAATTCAATTTAGATCTTTTAACATATTTTTCAGCAATCTCTTTAGAATGACTGTAACCCCCTCCTTTAAGTCCTATTGCTTGGGTACTAACATAAATAAATCTTTTCACATAGGAAGATTCTGCTCTTTGAATCAAATTTGATGTTCCTTCCGCATTTACTTCGTAATATTTTTTACTTTTGGAAGAGTGAGTTAAACCAGCGAAGTGCAATACACTTGTTGCTCCCCATAAATCTTTTTGAAGAGAATTAATTTCGGTAATGTCACCTTGGACATACTCGACTTTTGGGTGTGGTTTTATACCACTAGGTATGGTTCGACTAAGGGATATAATTTTAAGATCTAGGTCAACTAAACTGTTTAAACTGTTAAGTCCTAGTCCACTGCTACAACCTGTTATGAGTATTTTTTTCAAGAAATAATAAATGATTGCAATTTAGTATCCTCGAATACGAAACCTTAACAGAAAAAAGATAAACTGAAAAATAGAAGAATTTCCCACGAATGATTTTCTTCCGCCAGGCTGGCCGTGGAAATCTGTAGCAATTTCTTTAATTTTAAGTTTTTTTTGCCACGACTGCAGCATAATTTCAGCGTCTATTGTCCAATTATTAACTGAAAGGTTAAGCAAATTCAGTGACGACCTTTTAATAATTTTAGGTTTCGAATTCATATCCCGGAATGGAATGCCTGGGAATAAAATCTTTGTGAGTAAATTATAGGCATTTGATAAAATGTACCTATATAAACCGTCTCCTCTTTTCTTTCTATAGGTCAGGACTAGATCCAAATCCTCGTTTCGTATTTTGTCATAAACCCTTGCTATATCTTTTGCAGGCATTTGACCGTCTCCATCTATTAATGCAATATAATTTCCCTTCGATGCTTCTATACCTTTTCTGACATCCCAACCCAGCCAACCTTCTTTCGGGAGTGCTAAGTAATTTACTTGCTCATTTTTATTGGCTAAGTCTTTTACTATGTTTGGAGTGTTATCACTTTGACCTTTGATATAATTTCCAACTAAGATAATTTCAAAGTTTTCAATCTGATTTGATTCTAATTGTTTCAAAACACGGTCTAAATAAACTTTGGCGTAGTTTCCAGAGCGATAGCATAAAATAATTATTGAAAGCTCAGTTGGGTTATTTTTTTTAATTTTAGGCTAAAGGTAAAAAAGGGTTTTAAACTGAAAAATGTTTAATGATTACAAACAGATTATTTAATCTTTAATTTATTTGAAAAAGATTTATATCTCATATGTAATTTGGTGTCATCGACTAGGAGAATATATTCATCATTAGTTAAGTATGCATTAGGGAAGAAAATATGATCACCCTCAAGAATAATTGGTTTCTCGGATGCATGGTAGGTTTCTTCAATAATAAGGGAATGATGATAATTCGTATCCTTTTTTAACCCAAACGAAGCTCTTTTTGAGCTGATCAAAACAATGATAACAGAAAGTGCTAATGTGATAAACATCGTGACACTCTTTGAAGTCTGCTGGTGTAACTTCCGGATAATAAAACTTAATATGAACCCAACTAAAAAAACAACTGAAGCTTCCTTTGGAATAAAGTAGCGAACCACAAAAAGGTTGAGTGGAGTAAGGTTGGATATTATCCAAACTAAAAATGGAACGAAGATCCATAGAAATGAAGTGATCATAACTGGTCTTGAGCAACCAATTTCTTTAATCTTACTTGTTTCAGTATGTCTGTTTGATTTGTTTAGTATTATAAGTGCTAAAGAAGGGATTATGATTGTAATAAACAGGAGCGAAGAATTATAGCTAGCGAATAAATCGGATAGTCCATTTGGTTTTGGCCAATTTCCAAGATGAGAACTTTGCTGGCTAAGTAAAAGTAGATAAGAGGGTAATGAGAAGATCCATACTGCTAAAACCGGCAATGGAATTCTCTTAGTTATGGGCTTTTCTTTATTTGAAATCAGATTAGACAGTCCAGCTAACCCTGAAAAAATGATTCCTAGGTAATGCGTATGGCAGAGGCAAAAGTGGGCTAGGAAGATAAGCGACTTCTGTTTTTTAACAGTATCGTCTTTTAGGCTTTGTGTGTATAAAACCCATGCTCCACATGCGAAAAACATTGCGTAATGACGTGCTTCCTGTGCCTGTGAAATTAGAAGATCTGATTGAGATGCAACCAGTATTGTCGAAAGAAAGGCGACTGTATTGCCAAATATTTTTCGAGTAAGAAAAAAAGAGAGTACAATTCCAATGATAATAAAAATTAAACTTTGTAATCTAAGCTGTTCAATCGAAGTTGGTAAAACGAGTTGAAGGCAAAAATTAAACAAAAAATAGAGTGGGGGGGAGAAATTGATGCCAGTTAACATGGAGTTATAAAATTCAGCAAAATTATCATGCCATACTCCGTAGTAGGAGTAGCACTCATCAACCCATGGTGCTTTGAGACTTTGTAAGTAAAGAACTGAGACTGCATAGATTAGCAGAAATAGTGCGAGAAGGTATTTGGGGTTTAGAAGTTTAATTGAGAAAGTACTTCCAGTCGCATAGTTTTAAATCGAAGTGGCCTCTTTGTTCCTCGGGGAATTTGTTTCTGTTTACAGAATCTATAACCTGCGGGAGGAATTTATAAAACTCTTCCGACCTATCCCCAGGATGAAGGGACCATGCTTTTTCTGACATAAGATCAGCTCGCCACATGGCAGAATTTTCAAGTGCATGTTCGACCATTGATTCCCAGCAAAGCATTTTGCCATTTCCAAACAATCTGCTTTTGATGGGATCTCTCCACGATAACCAAAGCGGTTTGAGTGGCAATAAACTTAGAAATCTTTCTCGGTGTATTAAGTAATGCCGACTAGTAAAGTTTTTGAATAAATAAAGTCCTCTTTTTTCATCAATATTGTAAGTTGTAGTACCTTGATGTAATGACCCATCTTGAGTTGGGGGCCCCCCCCTTGGTAGAACACACAGTATATCTTCGTTCTCTTCCAGTACTCTTATTCCTTCTTTAACCCAAGAGAAAGTGGGCTCTTCATAGAATATCATATCGCAATCCAAGTGCAGAATATATGTCGCTTGTGTGTCGATAAACTGCTTGAAACTTCCATAAACAGGGTATCCACGAAAACAGTGAGTATCTGAAGATGTTCTCCCAAAACATATTTTATTTTGGGCATAAATCTTCTGCTTTTGATATTCAGCTAGGAGCAAGTTAAATTCATACTTTTGTTCAAGAGTTTTTAGTAAGTTCTGTAAAAGTTGAAATTCGGATTGTTCCAGAGTATTAGACAAAACCCCAGTTGGGCTTTTTGTATCCAAAATAACAGAAACATCAGATTGTCCCTTTTTACACATCTCTATTAAAGAGGGAAGGGTCTGACTTATGAAATTAAAGTCAGAGCGAGCTGCGAAGATAAAAGTTTGAATCAAATTTATGAAAATACTGAACGATTCAAAAATAAGGCATTACAGAAACCAATCCCATAACTGGGACTATATCTCACAACATCAAAAAGTCCGTGAAAACAAAAATTCTTTTGGCTCAAGAAATCATAAATATCAAAGAAATAAGAATGCTGATGGTCCTCTTTATTAAAATCGCACTCCAGAAAAATTGCTTTAATAGCATTTCTATCAATCATACTTAAACTTCCCTTAAGAACAGATAGTTCGTTACCCTCGACATCAATTTTAAGTAAGTCAATGAGGCTAATTTTTTCCAATTTACAAAAACCATCTAATCTGCGGACAGAAACGCTTGAAGAATTTTGAGTTGGTTCGCGTATGATTTGTCCGCAGAGGTCAGAACTTGGTCTAGTTAAAAAAGCATCTTCATCTGACTCCCCGAGTCCAAAGTTGTGGCATCTAATTTGTCTTTTCAAGGACAAGTTCTTCTCTAGTTCAGAAAAAAGGGTGGACGATGGTTCGAAGGCATGAATAAAAGATTTAGGGAATAATTTGTAAAAGTGAGAACTCGTTTGCCCCTTGTGTGCACCTACATCGAAGATCATAAGATTGTTTTTCATTCCTATGTCATAAAGTGAAGTCGCGAAGTTATTTGATTCAAACACTGAGGTTACCAGATTTTTTATTTTACTGAATGGATTGTTTTTCACTGTAAAACTAGATGATCTTAAATAAACATTTGAACCTTAAAAAATGGTTTAAAGTGGAGTTTTGATAAAATCTTAAGTCAAGAGTTGTTTCTTGGCATTAAGGACTCACAGTATTTCGAAAATCTTTGAGCGTTGAACGGAATATCCTTACATACCTCTCGAACAAGATGGGAATCTTTAGCATGCACTTTGATTTCTAGTACTACAGTGTTTAAATGCTCCCGGTGAAAAGTAATGTTGGGTCTACTCGAATTGGTTTGCTGATAAGTTTTAAGGTTTCGATCTATTGTAATTCTAACTTTGCCGTCGAATGAAGCGTAATAACTTCTAGTATAAGAAACTAAAGATTTAGGTGCAAAGTTCGGTTTAATGATATTGATTCTTTCTTTATCTAAAAAATTGATAAAGGAAGACCATTTTATAGCTTTTGGATCAATTTGGTAGCAGTTTTCGTATAAATGCTTCCACGAATATACCCCCTGTTTTTTTTTAAGTTCTAAAACCGCACTTACCTGAGTCTGTGGGAAATCATACCATCGAATACGTGTTTTGGTTCTTAAACTGTTTCCTTCAAAGGACTCTTCAAGTGACGAATAAGAGTAATCGTCCAAATAAATACTATTAATTTGACGATCTGGAAAAGGTTTTCGAAATGCAAAATAGGATATTTGGATGGCTTTTTGAATCTTTGGCAAATCGAATGAGTCAAATCGATCTTTTAGTTCTATTCTTTTACCAGTTATTTTAGGAACTATTCTATTCACTTTCTAGAGTCGTAAAGGTCACTGCTTGAGAAGGGTGTGGATGGAATTCTTTTACTATTCAAAAAACCTGAACTACCTTCCTGAATTAGGGATATCTTTTTGGATGCTGATATATTTACATTTTTAATATTAATCGAAGCTGGTCCAAACGAGCTTTTCTTTTGAAATGCTGCAAATGCTGCATTGTTTGCATTTACTATTTCTGTATAGAAAACTTCAGTTGTTGACATGTCTTTAGAAACTACTCCAAAGGACACATTTTCAACCTTACAATTGGAAACTTCGACAATGCTACCTTCTCCAACAGAAATTGCTTTGTCTGCTACTTTGAAAAATTTACTAGATGAGACTTTGGCATTACTACCGCTAAAATCTACTCCATCTCCTGAAATTTCAGAAAAGAAACAATTTGTTATTGTTCCATTAACAAAATCTCCATCGAAAGCATCTGAGGCAAGTTGAGAGAAGGAGCAGCCGTGTATCGTGAAGTCAGAGGAAACGATATTTAAAGCATCTTCACTTTTAATATTTTGGAAATTCGAATTAAAAATATCGACATTACTACGATTAAAAGTAACCGCACCTGTTAACATCCATCCTTCTCTGTCTTCGCCCTTATCTTGGATAAATGGACCAACTCCGCTTGCATTAGAGCATGTGAGAAAATTAACTTTTGATTTAACTTCAGAGTTGGTCACTAATACCCCCCCCCAACTTGTATCCTCAGATGTAAAAATCACAGGTTTTTCTTTTGTGCCATCGACAAAAAGAGCACCTTCAACGTAAAGAACGGTATTTTTCGCAAATCGAAGAGTTGTTCCTTTTTCTATAGTTAGTGAGCAATTTTTTGGTATAGCGATATCTGTTGAGACTGTGTGAATTCCTGTTGCAATGTTGTAATCATTACCCTCCCGTTTAATAAAAGATATCTCATCTTGTAGATTCGAAAATGTAGATAAGGATGGAAGATAGTTTGGAGTAGGTAATGAACCATCAACACTAACAGATTTTTTTACAAAATCTTGAAGTCCGAGGATTCTTACTTGGGAAATGATGGGAGAAAAATTATTTTCATCAATCGTATGAGTTAGAGGAATTTTGAAATAAACATCGTTACGGGGAATATCGCTAAGATAACAATTCGGTGCCAAAATTACATTCTTAGGATTATTTTGGGTAAGTTTGACAACACCAGACTTGTTAAAAACTATATCACTAGCTAAGTATTCAATGCCGCCGATTTGGAAACTTTGAATTTCAATTGGTTGATTGAGCGTATTTCGTGCAGCGATCTTTATGTATTTGGCGTCTTGATTATCCACCAGTAAGTTTGCATAAATAAGAGCAATATTAGGATCCTCAAGTCCCCGTCTAATGGCAGACGCACGACCTTTAATAATATTCCATGGATCACTTAATAATATTTTATCAGCACGCCAAATAAAGTGCTTGTCCTCAAGAAGGATCTCTTTTTTTAGGAGATTCCGATAATGTATTTCCTCTTCACCAAATTTCTCATACAAATTTGTTATATAATCATCAGTTGAGTAATAGTTGAGATATTGAGTGTATAACCTGGCAATATTTTCAGATTTAAGTGCATAATTTACCCAGGTTTCTTCCATTTCTCCTTGTGAAAAATAATTGCTCGGAGGAGTAGCGGTGCAATCAGGTTTTGCATCCATGGCAATTGGTTCTAATCTTGCAGTTATTGGATTATAATAAAAGTTTATATCAGCAAAAGATAGTCCATGATCTCCGCCCCAAAGATTGGAAAGTGCTAAGAATTTAGCCGTTTTCTCATGATCCAACACCTGTTCTGCATCCAATTGTCTAGCTTGTAAGTTTCTCAATAAAGAAACAGCAGTATCTCTTTGTTTAGCTAAATGGATGTTCGAATTAACCCTCTTTGCATCTCTTACTTCAATACCCGAAGTTCGATACGAAATAGGCCAACTTACATTCCAGTGTAAGTTCCACATATGATGTTCATTGAAAGATAAAACAACTCCTTCTCTTCTGTTTTTACTCTCAATCATTTCTTTAGAAAAATGTTCTTCTAGGGCATAGATTCCCATGGTTTTACCGTTTATATTAACATTAAGGAATGAATAATTGGGTGCTAATACATCTTCAAAATTAAGATTTTTTAGAAAGAGCCATTCATAAGTGTAGTTCCGAGTAATTGGATCTTGAATGGAAAAGGTGGTCATTCTATCTATAACATTATTTTTCTTAGTGTTAATTCTTAGTGACCACTTATCACCATTCCAATGTTGTGGTAAATCTCCTTTAAGTCTTATCTTACATATTTTTGGTAACTCTGAATTAAATGATATTTTAGAATTAACAAAATCATTCTCCGAACGGATTAGCAGGCCTTTTTGTAAAGCTTTTTCTCTGTTAAACCTTATCTTTTCAAGATTTTCGAATTTTATGTCTAAGTTGAGTGTGTTTAGGTTATTCTTTGTTCCAAAAACTTCAAAAATTTCAAGTCTTTGGAGTAACAAAATATTCGATTTAAGTAAACCAGGCACGTCTTTCCAACCTATGAAAATTCCTAAAATTAGAAAAATAAGACTTAGCCAATAAAGGCGATAGTTTGGATTTAATTTATTTTTTTTATCGGATTTTAACCGCATTTTCTACTTATTCGTTCGGCATTGGTGAATCATCAATGAATGAAAATTTACCTTGGGGAAATTTCTCCCTAAAATCAGCACTAAATTTGTTTATAGTAGTGGAATCATTAACTTTGACCAATGCTGTTATTGAAAGAGTATCTTCGTCATGGTCTACTCTTCTAATATTAGCCTCAGGTGCAATTGACTCGATAGCATTAAAAACAGATTCAGTTGAAGCAGTTGCTTTTTCTATTTCAATATTTAGCATAAGATTGGAATCGCCTGTCATATATCTAGGCCTAACTTTGTCGATTATTGAAATAACTGCTAAAATGATAATTAGCGAAAAAACCGCTACCTCCCATTGATCTGCTCCAAGAGAAAGTCCAATTGCAATCGCTAAAAAAATATAAGCAAGTTCTTCTGGTTCTTTTATGGGTGTACGAAAACGAACTATGGAAAGAGCACCTACCAACCCAAGAGATAAGGCAAGGGATGATTTAACGACTGAAATGACTAAAAGTGTGGTAAGAGAAATTACTGGTAAAACCAAACCTAGATCTCTTCTCAAATAACGCTTTTTTGATCTTATGTTATAGTGCCAACATAGTATTAATGATAGTAAGACACCTAGAAGGAAGTGCCAAACTAGACTATCAATAGAGATTTCAGGTAAATTAATGGGGGTGTTAAGATCATTCATTATGAATTAATAGTAATAATTGAATTTATAGATTCACAGACTTGTGAAACTGGAATTTGATTAAGACATTTTAGCCCTAGTTGACACTCTTGGTACCCGTCGTGTATCCAGCAGGGACTACAGTCCGGAGTACTACTTAAATTTATGTTATTGGAATACCCGAAACAATCTATCGGTCGCGATCCTCCAAAAATAATTGTGCTTGGAATATCTAGCCCATTTGCAATATGCATAAGTAAACTATCTGGACCGATAAAATAGGAGGTGCAAGAAAGGAGAGCAGCAGATTGTCGCATCGATAATTTCCCTGCATACCGATGGACAGAGTTGAAGGCGGGTTCCCTGTCATCCCCCAAATGAATTACGGAAAATTTAGATGTAAGGTTTTGTAGTAATTCCGACCAGTTTGTTTCAGACCAGTTTTTCACGGGTTCTTTACTCTTGGTGCAAATGGCTAAAATAGGTCTGTTAAATTTACTAGTCTCCTTTTTTGCCCACTCTTTTTCTTCTTCGCTAAGGTAAAAAAAAGCCTTGTAATCATATTTTTCTATGCCGAGTCTGAGCATGTTGTGCTCAATAATATTCTGTTTCTTTTCCTTGCGGACGATCAGTTCCCAATAGGTGGAGTCGAAGGAATAAAAGGTTTCGGGTTGATTAATTGCGTTAATTTTGGGATCGAAGCTGATCAGGTTTGGGTGCGGGGTAATACAGTTAATCCTCAATTGAGCATATCTTTTCTTTATACAACGAATGACATTTGCCGTTAAAAGAGAGTCTCCAGGCGCACCCAATCGATCTATAACGGTAAGCCATTTACTTTTTTTATTCAGGAATGGTAAAAGAGATGGCAGCTGTGAATTTCGAAACCATCGGTATTTGGACCAAAGTTTAAGTGGGTAGGATCGGTGGAATGGATAGAGTAGAGTTTGAAGTTCACTTTTTCCTCCTGGGACTTCTCCATAATCCTTCAACATTGTAAGTTAATATTTTTAGCGAGGAAAAGACCAACCTCTCCATCCCGACCAACCGCTTTAAGGGGTGCACTTGATTTTACGATTTGGAACCCAAGGCCAGTTAGTTTTTTTTCAATCTGTGCAAAGCCACCGTCACCGGAATGCCAACTATGCCACTCCATAACGAGAAACTTGGAGTTCTTTAAAAGCGAGGAGTAGTAGATGAGGAAATCCCATTCTGCACCTTCTAGATCGCACTTGATGAGATCGAATGATTGATTTTTGAAATTTGGTTCATCTGATAAGATAAGGGTCTTTACTTCATAGTGACCATCCTCGGAGGATGAAGAAAACAAGGATCCACCCATAAACGGGCGTTCAAAAAATCGAGTGCGATCTTCCTTTGGGTTGCCCACGGCAGCCTGTAAATATTGGAACCTACCTCCAAGTTTCGGATATTGGACCAATCTCTTGAGGGATCTCTCGCATCTTTGGGAGGGTTCGACCAAAAGGGAATTGATTACATCTTGCGGCCTGTTGGATTGAAGCCAGAGGCTGAAATAGCCATAATGGGCACCAAGGTCCAAGATTTTTGTGATGGGTTCATCAGGAATGAAATCGGAGTATTCCTTTTGAATAAAGATTTCTGAAAAGGAGTCGTAAGCATCATTTTCCCAAAGGTGTGCCCAGTAATTGTTGCCTAAGGGAATCGAATGATGAAATTCGTGAAAGTAATCAAGCCGAAGGTGAGCCAACATAGCCCTGCGAAATGGGGAGATTTTAAGAAGGTTGGACCAAATAGCCTTCAATTGGTGAAAAGTATGTTTCTAAGTTTTTTTCTGACGCAATCTGCGGAGAACTTTTCCGAGATCGTTGGGGAAACTAAAGCGAACTTTTTGATGCTTTCTTGATATTGGCTAATCAAAGTCTCTAAGCATTCAACGAGCTTTGGCACCGATCGGTCATGGATACGAAGGCCTAATTTGTTAGTTTCTAGTATTCTATTAGTCGCCGTTTCCTTGGGACCGTAAGATAAGATCGGGCGACCAGAGGTAATGAGTTCAGGTAGTTTTGTAGGAAAGGAGTAGCGGTAGTGCCGGTGTTTCTCCTCCTTGAAGGAAGAGGGGATTACAAAGCAATGAGCTTTTTCCATGATCTCAAACTTCTTATTAAGAGGCATGACGATCCCATGATGGGTGAAGCCATCCAAATCGATTAAATCTTCGAGGAAATTGTCGGGTTGCCTTTGCCCGTATAAATGAAATTCAATCCACGGGTACTTCACCCGGACTTCTGAAACAGCTTCGAAAAGATCTTCGATACAATCGCCGTGGAGATCAGAGAAAAGACCGCCGATAAAGCATAATACGAATGGGTTTTGTTGATTAAATGGCTGTGGGCGGAGAGAATCGAGTTCGGAGCAAGCTTGCTCGGCCCCATTGTGCAATACTTCGATGTCTTTTCTACCAAGGATTTGTTCATACATGGACTTCATTTCCTCGGTGATGCAAACGATTTTGGATGCACCTCGAAGGATATTGAGAGAGGAGATCCGTTCGAATTCTGATGAATGATCTGCCAAGTGGACAATCAAGGGCGTTTTACTCTTTTTTGCTATCCAATAGGCATATTTCATACACTCGGGTGAATAAACGAAGGCATAAACGGAAGAGAATTTGTCTGTAAGGTGTTTTTTGAGCCAAATTAAGGAATACATGCCTCGCCATTCCGGAATCTTCCCTGCCAAAAAAGGGAGAAGAAAACGACTAGCTGGATGATAGGGCACCTGAGCCAGTAAATATCCTAGTGTATCGCCATATTGTTTGAAAGCTGCATCGGTGTATACAACTTTGTGGTTAATATCTTTGAACATGCAGTTAAGGGTAACACCAAAGCCATTGGGGGTGCCTGGAGGGGTTTCAGTAACTAGCAATAATTTAGAGGACAGATGGCTCAATGAAAGATCAGGAGCGACGCTGGTGTGCCTCTATGATTTGTTTAATGGTATCGCTCAAGGAGTGACTAAGTGAGAAAGTGGGGTAGTGAGATTTGATTTTTGTCAGGTCGCTGTAGTAGCAAATATGATCTCCGATCCTGTTGTCTTTCAAATACTCGTACTTTTGAGAGATTCCCGAATGGCTTTCGCAAATTTGGAATGCCTCCCAAATGGAGCAACTGTTCTCTTTTCCTCCGCCCAAGTTATAGACTTCACCTGAACGCGGAGACATCACAAATAAATCGATGAACTGAGCCACATCTTCGGAATGTATATTGTCCCGGACCTGCTTGCCCTTGTATCCGAAGATCTTATATATCATGCCATCCAGGTTGCATTTGACCAAGTAACTTAGAAAGCCGTGTAACTCGACGCCAGAGTGAGATGGTCCAGTCAAACAACCACCACGCAGGCAACAAGTGGCCATGCCAAAGTAGCGTCCGTACTCCTGCACCATCACATCTGCAGCAACCTTGGAGGCTCCGAAAAGTGAATGCTTGCATTGATCAATAGTAAAAGATTCGGAGATGCCATTTTCAAAGGCTGTGTCGGCATAATCCCAACGAGTATCAAGCTCTTTGTGAGGAACCGAGTTTGGACCGTCTCCATAGACCTTGTTGGTCGACATGTGGACGAAGGGGGAGTCCGAGCAAAATTTGCGGGTGGCTTCGAGCAAGTTTAGCGTGCCGACCGCATTCACATCGAAGTCATCGAAGGGGATGGAGGCCGCCTTGTCGTGCGATGGTTGTGCTGCTGTGTGGATGATGGCATCGGGTTTTATTGACTTGATGAGATCAAGAACCTTTTTCCGGTCACGAATGTCAAGTTCATGATGGGTGAAGTTACTTAGATTATCGCTCAATTCCTTCTGTCTCCAAGATGTGTCCCCTTGCGGGCCAAAGAATACAGCCCTTTGGTTATTATCAACGCCATGGATTTTATGCCCTTGTTTGGCGAAATAGGTACACACTTCGGATCCGATGAGACCGGACGAGCCAGTAACTAAAATTTTCATTTATTTTTGTGAATCAAAAGGAATTTATAATTAAAGTTTTATTTTCCTAAAATACGGCCAGCTGTAATTCTAATTTTGGAAAAAGCGGATTCCTTAAAATTCGAGATTCTTTCTTTGGCTGTATTAATTCTTGGCATAACTCGGAAAGAATTCTGAATAGCTACAGGTGTAAATGAAGATATTTCTTTTGCGAACTCTTTGGCGAGACCCGGTGTTTGAGATTTCCATGCAATGGCTAGACCACCCCATAGACCGTCACTTTTACTTACCGAAGGAATGAAATCCAGGTAGTATGCGTGGGACTTTTGATTTTTGAGGGCATCCATCATTCCTTTTCTACAGTCGGGATTGAAACTATCATGCATCAGAATGATATCGGAGTGCTCGATGATACCATTAATGTCAGCAGAAGTTGCTTTTCTAGAATGATCGGCATCGATTATTGCCAGATCAAAGAATAATTTTTCTTTTTTAATTTTAGATGCAGCTTGGTGTGTGGGGCAATTCCATGCTTCCACATTGTGAAACAGATTAGGAGCGTCTGAGACAAACTCATTGACATCAACGGTAATGACTTTCTCGGAAAATTCCGCCAGCCACTTAGTTGCTCCACCACGATGGTAGCCAAGCTCCAAAACCTTCTTGGGCTTTAAACAAAAGAGAAGACCGATTAGACCTAGTTTCTCTCTAGCAGACATTAGCCAGTCTGCGTTTGAAATACCGAGCTTTTTCTGAAGCTCATTCATATGCTTAGTGACTGGTTGAAAGCTTCAAAATAATCATCAGCTACCTTTTTCTCATTGAAGGACTTAAGAGCGGTTTCTTTGGTGGATTTCCTTAATTCATTGGTTTGCTTGGATTGGAGGACTGAATTCAATTCTTTGATCATTGTGTTCGCATTCATATCTCCAACCAACCATCCACTTTTATCTGGAATTACCATTTCAGGAAGACCACCAGTCTTAAATGCAAGAACGGGTGTGCCACAACTCATGGCTTCAGCAACGGTATTGGGAAGATTATCAACTTGGGCAGGGTGTAGCAAAACATCGGCAGCATGATAGGCAATCCGGAGGGTGATTTCATCCTGCACAAATCCAAGGCTTTTAATTTTAGGGTCATTAAATACTTTGTTTTCACCAATGAGAATGAATTGGCAGTGATCTTTTACTTCTGACTCCAAAATTTCTTTGAGGATTGGGCCTCCCTTTCTTTCTTCATTTAGATTGCCTGCAATAGACAAAACAGTGGGTTTCTTCAGGGATAGGCCTAATGTTTTTTTACAAGATTCCCGATCCAAGGTTTCAAAAAATGATTTAGGAACAGGGTTACGAATTGTACAAACTTGGTGATCTTTCCAATGAGATGAACTTGCTTGTACACTCATCCAATTTGAAGGAGTGACGGCAGTCAGGGTATACGCGGGAGGATAGCATTTCAATGCTGTCCAAAAATCTTTAATTTCTTCACTTGTAGGAGAGGTCGGTTCTGAACAGTGACTTGGGTAGTAGGTCCCGTAAAAACTCCAGCAATCGTGAAGAGTCCACACTACAGGTGCAAATTTAAGAGCTGTTTTGACTAGATCAATTGACCAACTGGAACTGTGGATGTTGTGGAAATTAATGATATTGGGTTTTTCTATCTCCAAAATTCTGTTGAATTGTTTATTTAAATCTAGGGATCGAAGTTTTTTAAAATAGTGATTTCTTGAAAAACTTGGGAAAAGGCTGGTTAATTGTAATTTTCTAGAATTTTGGAGTGTGTAATTTTGGAAATTATTTTTCGTCGGACTTGAAGAAATTTCGACTATCTCATGACCATCGTGATTTGAAAGAACATTGGATATACGCTTTGCGGCAATACCAGCACCACCAACATTAACGAGATCAATAACTTGGCAAATTTTCAATTATTCAGATTGTTGGAAATTTCGGCGTAATAGTTCTCAGTTTTAGTAACTAATTTTTGGAAATCGAAAAGTTCTATAGCTCTTCTTCTTCCTGCTTCACCAAATTTTTCTCTCAAAGCTTTATTGTCGATGAGGTGTAAAAGTTTTTCTTCAAATTGATTTAAGTCTTCATTCTTACATAAAAAACCTGATATCTCGTCTACGACGACTTCTGGGATTCCTCCAATATTTGTGCCGATTACAGGCTTAGAGAAGCTCATAGCTTCAGCATAAATTAATCCAAAAGACTCATAACGGGATGGTGCCCAGAATATGTCACAATTTCTAT
>Ga0206130_10004476_pt1 | contig 17269 bp, 18 predicted proteins | sample Helgoland_Spring_9_FD_148637 | JGI IMG/M metagenome (GOLD analysis project Ga0206130, IMG submission 148637) | Pelagic subsurface seawater microbial communities from Kabeltonne, Helgoland, North Sea - Helgoland_Spring_Bloom_20160512_1 | ecosystem: Environmental > Aquatic > Marine > Epipelagic ... | reverse complement strand
TTGAACGCCTTACTCATACTATCTTTTGTCACATTAGAAATATTAGAGTATTGAGCGTCTCCACTGCGAAACCAATCATTGCGACTTTCGTCGGGTTTTACTGCCATGTTTGTTTCGAATAAATCATTAAATGTCGTATTGAAATCATTCTTTTTCATTTTTCCTATAACTCCAGAAATTTGCTCTTGACCCACGTCCTGGTTCTCTAAAGGTGTATATGCTGTGCTTTTCCTATCGCTCCGTTCTTCATGTTTAATCTTTTCGTTATAATAATTAACCACGAATTCATATGCCTTTTTATAGAATAAAAAATACTGAGGGTCTAAACGTGATTTATCGGGGTGCGACATGAGGACCTTTTTCTTCGCACGTTTCATATCCTCCGCATTCATGTTATAATCCATGCTGAACAATCCAAGCACTTCATCAAAACTATATTTACTGATATCTAAGTTATGTTGAGAACCTGACATATATATATATGTATATTCTCCTATTTTTTTAATTTAATAATGACGAAACAATATAAATATTATACACTCTTTATAGAAATACGGCAATGTTTGAAGGTGAGATTGATGGCATTTCTGGTCTACAGACATTAATTAATGAGAACCCTGGATTATTGGTTGTAAAGATGGGCGCATCCTGGTGTGGTCCTTGTAAGAAGATCAAGGATGTTGCTAATGAAAAAATGGTGGGTTTGGTGAATATGTGGGGACATTCCGTTAATATCATAGAAATTGATATTGATGATAGTTTTGAAGTATATGCCACTCTTAAAACCAAGCGGATCGTAAATGGTATCCCCGCAATTTTATGTTGGTTCAAGGAAAATATGGAACTCAGACCAAGTGAGTTTATAAATGATTCGGATCCAGATGGAGTTGTTTCGCTTTTCAATAGATGTGATACATACTTAAAGTCTGTCAATTAACAACACAACATATCTTGCTATTCGCGCGAAACAGACTACGAACATAGACAAATGCACTCTTTCTATCGTTTCGCGATTTAATTAAATGTGTGTTTGACTCGTCTTGATTTATTACTACTGGTTCGAAAGCAGAACCCGGTCCACCAAATGATGGTTTTACGGAACGAATTGTTGGTGTGTTTGATTGCATCGTATCTATCGGGTTTATAATATAATATATTCCTTTGAAAAGAATTTCAATTTTTATGAGAATAATAGAATTCTCATAAAACACGATTTTGGATTCTTCTATGATTTTCTGAAAAGTGGACATTTATAATTGTCCAATTTTCATTTTTCTGAGAATACTTTTTCAGCGACTTTTCTGAAAAATGGGTTCAAAGCATAATGCTGTAAATCTTGTTTTTTTAATAGATTTTTTGTTAGCATAACGATTTTTATTTAATTATTGTTCGTTGGTTTCTGCATTTTATTTTGTTCTAATAGTTTAGGACATTTAGAACAAATAAAATGCAGAAAAATGCAGAAAAATTTACTTGTAATGATTGTGATTTCAGTTGCAGTAATAAATTCAATTATGATAAACATACATTGACTACAAAACATAAAAATAGAACACTTCGAACAAATAAAATGCAGAAAAATGCCACTACATACGAATGTTTTTGTGGAAAACTGTATAAATCTAGGAGCAGTTTATGGTATCATAAAAAGAAATGTGTTCAAACAAATACATTGACTATTATAGAAGAGAAAGAAAGAGAACCTACGGACAATTCTATTATTCTTGGACTTATTTCACAAAACAAAGAATTGATGGAAATGTTACAAGAACAGAATAAGATAATACAAGACATAGTACCGAAAATAGGAAACAATAATAATACAACGAACAATAATACAACAAATAATAATCAATTCAACCTACAAGTCTTTTTGAACGAGGATTGTAAAGACGCTATCAATTTTTCTGATTTCATAAAACAAATTCAAGTTTCATTTGAAGATATAGAGAACCAAGCAGAATGTGGGTATGTTAAAGGGATTTCTAAGCTTTTTATTGAGAATCTAAAAGAACTAGGAACCCATAAAAGACCGATTCATTGTACTGATAAGAAACGTAAAACACTCTATATTAAAGAAAATAATGAATGGGATAAAGAAGGTTCTCAAGATATACTATTGAAAGGTATTCAAGAAGTAACAAGGAGCACCATGAAAACTCTAATAAATGAAAAGGTGATTCAAGCAGAAGAATTTGCTGATATGGAATCGGATTTCTCTAAGAAATGTCTGGTAATACAGCGGAATTTGATACCTACCCCTCCGCGAGAGACTGCGTTTAGTAAGGTAATGGAAAATATAACAAAGAATTCAGGAATCATAGAATAATCATAAAAAAAATTGAATTAATTATTATAAGACGAATAATTATACAAAACGAATTAGATGGTAAAAAAACGCTGCTCTTGTTGTAATAAGAAAATTGGGGTGCTAGGGTTTGCGTGTAGATGTTTGAACGATAATAATGAACCCAATGTATTCTGTGCTAGTTGTCGTATGCCTCGTACGAAATCTAGTAAAAAGTCTAATTGTGTAGAGTACGGACACGATTGTGATTTTGACTATAAGCAATTGGGACGCGAATTATTAGAGAAGAACAACCCAAATGTTCAAACCGTTAAGGTTGAAATTATTTAGTAGGTTTGTAAGGAAAAATTACAAGAGGTCGTGTCGTGTGAAAATTACGAAATTTAGCACATATGTCATATATATATAAGGCGTTGTCATATAAGATAAAAATGGTTTCACTATAATAATTCACAACCATTAATGATGTAATAAAAATTATCAAAATTATATGCTTGCATAGAGAAAGTAAATAACATTTAGAAAATCACTTAAAGAATAAACACGTTATTATCTTGGGGAGGGGTGGATGAGCGTTTTGTGTTTTCCAATGAAACGCAAAAAAAACGAGACGAAAATTATAAAAATTGATTCGCCTGACAAAAAACATTAAATTTATTGTGGAGAGACCCAAAACAGCTCCCGTAGCTCAGCTGGTTAGAGCGTTGTGCTTATACTGTTAAAGTATGCTAAAGTGGTATAAATCCCACAATCGCACCAACATGATGACACGCAAAGGTCGCGAGTTCAATCCTCGCCGGGAGCAAGCATGGTCGCATTAGAGTGGTGAGGCACTTTAAAACTCATTCAGCTCTTTTAGTGTAGGTGGTTATCACGTCTGGTTTTGATTCAGTCAACCTTGGTTCGAGTCCAAGAAGGAGCATAACAAAACAACAAAGGCAGTTGTCCTTTTTTGTTTTGTATCTGGTATATTCAAATACTTTGTAAATTATGATTAATAATAGTCTATTCCTTACGTTTGGTTTTCCTCTTATTCTTGCGTTTATTACGCGTTTTACGACCACCCGACGGTTTACGCAATGGGTTCATAACACTAGATTGTTCTGATATAGGTTCGTCATCGTCTTCTTCTTCTTCGGAATCAGGTTCATCTTTGGGTTCAGTATCTGGTTCATCACCCGAAAATGGTTGTGGCATGCCGTTCAATCCGGGAAGGTATGACGGAAGTTCGGGCATACTAATTTTATCTAAACCAATGGCATCCGAAACAGTTGTTTGTGTTCCGTCCTCCTTCAGTTCTAATATACCAGGGTTGAGTGTAATCAATGCCAATATAGAAGAAGTTAACCCAATTAAACCATATGTAATAATAGGAACTCCATTATATGTTGCGTAGTTAAACATACTATATATTAATAATATTATATTTATCTGTAAATATCAGTAGAACCGGTTACCTTCTTTGGAATACCCCCGCCACTTTTTCTTGTTTTTGCCAATGCTTGTCTAGCATCATTTGTATTATCTGTGTTGGTAAAAGACAAAGTATTTGAATTCATATTGAGCGAATTTTCGCCGATCGCATTCAACTTTCGCCTTTGAACAACATCGGAACCATCGCGGTTACTAAACCACTTTTTCTGCATTTTCTGTGCGTCTGTGGTGATAGTTTCAGTGCTTTTACTATATAACATTCTTCCCATAGCAAACGATGAATTATTATCAGATGTTAGATCCTTCAATGGCATACCTTTCGGCACACTAGTAGTTCCATTATTAATCGCTTTTAGTTTAGGACCTCCTAATGTAAACATACTGTATATAGTAATTAAATATTATAATTACTATATTTTTTAATAATACTTCTAAACCGTTGAAACAGATGAATCCACTGTGCGGATTGAATTCTTCGCCGGTTTAAAATGCTCTACTTAATCACGATAAACTTGGGCGCATCAAATCGCGGAATACTGAAACCATTATTCTTTGTGCGTCTATCGTGCCACGCATTCTTTATATCGGTGGATACTCTTGTATGTTGGTGCTTCTCATAACCCTCTGGACTGTCATAATAAAGCGTAAGTGGAGTTCGGTCCTCGGTTGGAATATCGGGCATACGAACCTTGAAATAATTATACTCAGCCTTTGTTCCAACCTTATCGGTTGAATAAGTTCCATATACAGGGTCCCTAATACACGCACGAGGTGTAGGTCTCGTAGAATACATAACAATCTTCTTGATATAATGTGTCCCAACATTATTTGACTTATTACCGTAATTATTTTGATTCTTACGAGGGATGCTCTTACGGATTGTATACTTATCCTTTTCGAACGTTTTCTTAGCCTCATCAACCTCTGCCTTCTCGTCGGCAGTTAGGTCATTATAATTAATACTCTCCGATGAATTGTCGGAATCACAAACGGAGGCAGCTTCAGCAAAACTTGACATTGAGAACGAGTAACTTTTCTAGTTAACTAGGTATAGTAATATAGCAAGGATACTTTATATATGTTTGTTAAATAATAAATACTTACAGTTACAATGGTGTACATTACTGTATAAAAATAGAGACATATTATAAATACGATGTCTTATGAACATATACCAAAAAATGTACGGGACCCTCATTTTAAAACACGTCTTTCATTCGCGGAATGGCGTATTAATGAATTACAAAAACCACAACCAGCAGGCATAGTAAATGAAACAATTGCTTCTATTATTGAGTTAGTCAATGGAATTTTAGGACAATATTATAATAGAGAGAGTGAAAATAAGAAGTTTGATGAAGGTGATGTTATGACGTTCTTATGGGAAAATATTACAAAGTTATGGGGGGGGATTTCACTTTATAACTTTGTTTATAACTTTGTGATGATGTGTTTATTTTTATTAATGGGGGTTTTTGTTGGGAGTATAAATATTATACGAACTGTGGTTGGTATGTTTACTTTATCATTTATTCAATTTGATGCCGCTATAGAAATGTTTGGTAACTATGAAAAAGTAATAGTGCCGTTAATAATATATATTACTCTTATCGTAGTAACAGTTGGAAGCGAAATGCCTTGGTTTCATCGTAGATATAATTTTAATATTTATCGCTTACTCACATTACTACTTGTATATATAATATCTTATATCGAACTTAAATATTTGGGTTTTATGGCGATATTTTTGGCGTCAATCGGCGTTGAGATATGGTTAATAATACAACAAAAAGGTAGAGTAGAAAGGTAAACCACAATGGTCTAAACTATATCATCTACACTATTAAAACGACGAATTGCTTCCGTGCTTACCTTTCCTTTCATGTTACTATCAATTTCCTCTTGTATAGGTGCGCGACCATTAATTTCATCAAATTCTTTGATATAATCTCTAATCATTTGAATTTCTTTACAAATCATATCCTCTTTTAATTTTATATCACTTTGGCGCATTTGTTCGATTTGTTGTTCCTTTAATTTCTCTGACTCTTCAAACTGGCGAAATTTCATTAACTCCTCTAATTTACTCTCGTCAGCATCCAATCGTTCTTTAATCGAATAATCTACAGTATTGTTCATTTCTATATCATCAAATTCGCCTATATTTGTCTCTTGGTCTATCTTCTTATACCAAGGATTTCGTGTAGCATTGCAACTTACTATAGTACTACATATATCGGGTTTTCTTAATTCATCATATATTTCACGGGCTTCTGTGTTTGGTTTTCCTTGAAATGTAGATTGGAATAGTTTAATGATGTCATCTTCAATCGGTGGACTGGTTTCCATTAAACGGTCATATTCATTTCTACATAATTTTGTAAACTGTCCTGCATCTGTTCTCTCGGACGGGTCCTTTGATAATTCTATTTTAATATTACGCGCAAACTTATCCCAAGCAATAGACGAAACCCTATATGCTTCATTCAATTCTCCTATTTTCAAATACTGTTGGACTGTAGTAAGAATACCTATAAAAATATTAATAGAACCAATCACTGCTGGTGCGTATGCTTGTAATGATAAGGGTAGACTGGATTGAGCGAAAGATGCAGTCCCAGTTATAGTTGATAGTGTAATCGCAGGTAATGTAAATCGGGCACTTAATTTACGATATTTTGCGTGAGATTTTGCACTCAACCATTTATAAACTTTCGCGACGTCACACCATTCTACAAGTATTTCTTCATTTTCTGGCGACCAATTCACTGGTTTATCTTTGTTTTTTTTTTCACCTGTATTAGCATCAATACTAGATGTTTTTGTTTGACTTTTAGAAGAGCCGTTTTCTGACGGAGGCACTGGACTACTACTATTTTTGTTATTATCCATTATATATAATAACAAAGAAATTAAGACACTTATCACAAATTTTATAATTGAACAATAAATACGAATATATAAGTCATTAACAAATATATTATGTTTAGTCTTGTATTATAATATCATCGTCGTCGCTTGATTGGTTGACTTCAATATCTTCTTCTACCTTTTCTTCAACATCTACTTTTTCAACATCTACTTTTTCAACATCTACTTTTTCAACATCTACTTTTTCAACATCTACTTTTTCAACATCTACCTTTTCTTCAATATCTACTTTTTCTTCAATATCTACTTTTTCTTCAATATCTGCTTTTTTTAAACTATCCATTAATGTACCGCTATTAAATTTTTTTTTAATAAGATTAAACTTCGTCATAGAAGAAGTTTTCACATTCTTATGATTTACCAGAATTTCCTTATCAATGTCCGACCCGAATGTTTCCATCTTTCCAAGCGTTTTATCTAAATAACCATTTTGTGAGGAATGATAAAATTGTAAATAGCTATTATATAGATTAATCTGTTCGTATAACAACCGGTTCTCGTAACCTAAAGTATCTAAAAAACTAGTAATGGAAAAACCAATGTCACTTGCTTCGTCCTGAGACTGTATATTGGCATTTTTCTCCTCGTAATGCGTTGAAAGTTGTTTTAATATTGCTAAAATGCCGGTGTGTAGTTTGACCAAATCTTCCGTTTTATATTCAACCTTGGCGTCTATATCTTTATAAGGTGGTATATTCTCTATATTGGTGAGACCGTCAATTTCAAACGCAGTCTTCTGGCAATTTTCAACGATTCCCAAAAATAGTTTATAGTAATCACCATACATACGATTGAATACAGCTTTATTTACCTTATCGTAATGGTGTAGTTCCAATAGAAGAATTTTATACTGAAAAAAGAATGAATCCAAACAATATATGAAAATCTTCTTTTGGTTATTTTGAACGAGAGAACTATATTTAGATTTCATATTAGCGAGTTTCGTTTCAAGTGTCTTATATTTTTCTTTTATTATGTTACGTTTTTCTATTATTTCATCAAATTCTTTGGATAATATACTATAATCAAACACCACCATTATATACAATATACAATATTATTATTATAATCTTATAAAATACATTAACGCAAATAAATATATAAACAAAAAAACATACTTTTTGTATTGAAATGAGTGAATTACCTGATAATTTTAAGAGCACAGTATGCGATTTATTAAACGATTTGAATAACACATACCCCGAATATAAAGATAAATGGTCAATGTGGGTAGGTTGTGATGATTCCGAATTAAAAGAGTTACACGATTACATGGTCACCGTATTTCCCGAACGTTTTTTTGATATTTTATATCAAAACACAGATATATTTAATGAAAATGATACCACCAATGTTATGTTTTTACCTGATGTAGATTTCAGACTATTATTTAACTGTGAAGGAATTAGCGAGAATACAAAAAAAACACTATGGAAGTACTTACAATTATTATTATTTGTGACGGTGGGGTCAATTGACGATAAGAGTAAATTCGGCGATACGGCAAACATTTTTGAAGGGATGGGTGACGATATGCTACAGGAAAAACTCAAGGAAACAATGGAGGGTCTCACGGGTTTTTTTAACGATGCCGACGCGGGTCATTATGATGCATCTGGTGAAGAATTTCATTTTGACGCAAGCGATAATACAATGCCTGATGTAGAAGGTATTCACGAACATTTGAAGGGAATTTTTGACGGAAAAATTGGTAAGTTGGCGAAGGAGTTGGCGGAAGAGATCTCTATAGATTTCGAGGATATGATGAAGAGTGATACAAAGAATGCGTCACAGCAAGATATCATGAAAAAATTAATGAAGAACCCAAAACAAATGATGGATATGGTGAAAAAGGTAAGTGGAAAGCTACAGACGAAGATGGATAGTGGTGAAATATCCAAGGACGAATTAATGAAGGAAGCGGGCACTATATTAAATAAAATGAAGGAGATGGGTGGTTCAAAAGAAGTAAACGATATGTTTAAACAATTTGCAGGGGGCATGGGTTTAGGTAAAAACGCAAAATTGGATATTAATGCATTGAAACGAATGACCACCCAAGAATCCACCCGAGACAGATTACGTAAAAAGGCGGAGGAAAATAAAACATCTAATTTAAAACGCGACCCAATTACCGGTAAACTTGTTTTCTCTACAACTGATGGAATAAAACAGGAGCGTAGTTCAGCCGAACAATCGCGAATTGAAGATGAATTGATTGCTTCGTTTGGTGAAACAAACACGAAACAAACTGAAAAAAAGGGTAAAAAGAAGGGTAAGAAAAAGGGTAAGGGAAAAAAATAAACAAGTATTATATAATGAGATTACTCAAGTTTATAAATATACCTGTATTTCTTATTAGTTTGGCGTTTGGATTATTTGCTGTGTATATTACATCCCCAGACAACCGAAAGATTATAGTATACCCTACACACGAAAACGCGGGTTCCATACAATATCGCGATAAGGCGAATAACTGTTTTTCCATAGAAGAACAAGACGTAGAATGTCCGAGCGATTCGAGTAAATTATCAAAATTACCTGTCCAGTCTTAATAGCAATAATATGAGTAAAATTTTTATTGTTATTATATAATATATATATGAACCTCCAGCGATTATTAAATACAAAACTAGGTCGTGCTTTTATATCAGTGTTATTGGGTATTGGTTTAGCTACATTATTTCAGCGCACGTGTTCAGATAAGAACTGTATAGTATTTAACGGACCAGTAATAAAAGAATTTGATGATAAAATTTATAAATATGACGGAAAATGCTATAAATACGCAGCATCTTCTTCCAAATGTGATAATGAAACAAAGAAAGTGCTCGATATCACAACCGAGGAAACTATAGAAGGTGCTCCGCCAACAAGCACTGGATTATCGTTTTTAGGGAATAATGATTAAAACTATATTCGTTATTACATTATTATTTTGATAATGTGATATATTATAATTATGGCAGAACATACTACTCGTATTGATCAATTACCCGATAATGTTACAATGCAAATAGGTAGTCAAGCGCCTATGGGTGATGGAAATTACTCCCCTATGAATATTCATCCTAATCCATATGGAAATGAATTACAACCACATAATTCTCCTATGCCCGAAATTAGTCCACCTAGAAATGAAAACAAGCCACCGAGTGGCATATTAAAAATGTCTAACGATGAAAGAGAAATGATAAGTAATACACCTCGCGTTCGTCTACCATCGCGTGATTTACCTATGGACGAAGATGAGTATCTACACGACGAAGAAATTACGGGTAATTATATACCAAGGGTTAAATTTAAGGACGATTTTGTAAGTGATTATGAAGAAATTACAACAGAAAAAATTCTTCAACGAGAAACCAGAAAACGCAATGAGAGTATGGTAGATCGCATATTGTCGGATTTACAAGTACCGTTATTAATTACCATTTTATTCTTTTTATTTCAAATGCCTGCGATAAACACACTATTTTTCAAGCGATTTGCGTTCTTATCTATATACAACAGTGATGGTAATATAAATTTCTTCGGGATAGCATTAAAAAGTGTAATTTTCGGAAGTTTGTTTTATGTTCTCCAGAAGACGGTGAATGTATTGGTAGATTTATAATCTAGAATGAATGTTCAATTATATAATAGATTATATTTAGTATAAACTATTATATCGTTAATGCGGTCATTATTATATACACAGTCAATATAATGAGTGGTTATAATTTTATAGATACAGATGATGATTTTCATTCGTGTGTAATATCAATGGATGTTGAAGATACTAAAAGAGAACCTGACGATAGTGATATGATTCTATATAAAAGTGGTATTTTACATGACACACTAAATACATCAAATGGGCATAAGTGTACAATACCCAATTGGTGTAATAATTATAAGTTTTATAGTAGATATATGAATTATGACATGAATATTACAACGACAGGGCAGACAAGGAGATACAAAACGGTGGTTGATGGATGTGTAATACAGATAGTTAGAGAACCACCAATAAATAACATTTTTAATGTGATTATAAGTATAAATGAAAAAGTAACTTCACGAAAAATGCCTTCATATAAGGGATTTTTCAAAGGATATATAATGAAAACAAACCCACAATTCATAGAAACGCGTGCTTCTACAAAAAACATACTGTTTCCCAATGTTCTTCAGTTATGGAAGACCGGTTCTCGTAAATATAGTTTAGATTATAAATATGAGAACCAAGCAATTCATATAACCGATAATATTGCTTTTGCAATAGCAACGACAATGTTTCATGATAACGAATGATTTAGAATAAAAATCCACTACTTAACGATGTTATTTTAGAGTTTTTCTTACTTTTTTTCGGTTTCTTCCTAGTTATATTCAAGGTTCTCCTTTTTCGTTTAGTCTTTATTTTCATTTGTTCCTCTGTCTCTGGGTTATATCTAAGAAACCATAATTTATATTCACGTGTATTGCGTTTAAATTTGAGTTCCCCAAATTTTTTAGTCTTTTCAGCTAAAATTGTCTCCATAGTTTCTTGTTTTCCACTACACTTTAAACTGAAACGCCGGAGAACCCCTCTCTGTGCTAATCTGTTTTTCTGCTCTACATCAAATAAATATTTTGACATGCATAAAATACGGTCTTTATAATGATATGGTTCATTTGAATAATAAAAAGCTAAATAAAAACTCATCATAGTATCAATCGTGGCAATATTAATTTTTTTACCATCTGTATATATCGAATTATAATTATGGCACGCGATTGGTTTATATAGAAATGCCAAACTTTCATTACCGATTAATATCTCAACGCGCATAGGTATTATTTCACCAATTGCTTCTCTGGTTCTCGTCTTAATATCGGTATATCCATTTGAACGCAATTGCTCTTTCAATATAGTTGCTGTCAGTTCAGGGTCGTCAGTCAATACATCAAAATCCGGTATTTTTTCAATTTGATTCTTATCGTTTTTTTGCATATGTTTGGAATATAATTTGGCGGCGTACCCACCAAAGAAAACGACGTCCTGATCTATTAGAGCATCACGTATAGTATAATACAACTTTTCGGAATCCAATTTAACATTCTCTATTTTACGTTGGAAATCAACACCATTACAGTTCTTTTTCGTTTTTAATGGATAGTATTTATTCAATAATACTAAGCGTTTAAGGACCTTTTCCCACCGAGACGTATCACCCGCAGGTCGCGATAATTCCAAATACATTCCCATTCTAAGAAAATTGGGCGGTGCGTAACTTATACCAGAAATAGTTATTTCTTCTTTTTTTATCTGTTTAAATATTGTTGGATTTAGGTATGTAATATCGGCAACTGGTATATAATTCACAAAAACCTTAAATGTACCATAATGAACACCCGCCTTTGCCTCTACATTCGTAAAACCATTCTTATAATAGATATTCGCCAATTCTACGGCATCTTCCATAGCAGTCGTTGAATAAAAATCATAATCCGGAAGTTCGCTTGTGAAATTATAAAATTGTGCGTTTTTTGGAAGTATATTATTAATGGCGGTTCCACCATAACAAATGAGAGGTTTATCTCTAAGAAAGTTTTCAACGACTTTTATAATCTGTTTTACATCGTCATTCTCAAGTAATCTCTGTCCCTTGACTTTATCACCTTCATCTATTGCATTACGTAAAATAGCCAGTTCACAGTCCTGAAAGGTCATACTATCACCGCATAGGTTAGAACCGTATTTACCCTTCCTTTTATTTTTGTATTTATTTTTATTTTTATTTTTATTTTCTATATTACTATATTGCTCAGACATATTGAATTATATGATATATAATTCAATTAGAAATTATATTATTAACGCAATAGTCAAACGTTTTCATGTATATATTTTAAAGCATCCGTCATAGGTATAAACGCAGATTCAAAATGCTTAAACATATTTGTATATTCCAGTTTATTTTCTAAATTAGAAACCTGTAATACCTGAACATTACGCCTTTTTATATTATTTATAATCATATTCGTTGTGTTACGCGTTGTATTTGGAACAATCGTCATTTTAAATACACTTACTGGTAATGTAGTGCCATTATTATCTGTGCTATATAATACATTATACAAATTATCATCTGTTTCTGTATTATAATCCTTAACTTCTATATTAATACAACCATTTTTACCATTCATACTTAATTTCGATTTATTATATTCGTCCTTTGCGTATTGATGCCTCGTTAATACAAATACAACCTTGTCTTCCAACTCACCCAATAGAGTATTGCCTGTAACACATCTTTCACATTGAACCGTCTTTGTCAGTCCTTTTTCAACACCTACCGACATTTCATTCATTTTTTTCTCAATTGATGATATACTATCAGAATAAGACGAATTGGCTCTTTGCAATTTACCAACATCACCCTGCAGTGTTGCGTTTTGTAATCTCAATAATGCTTCACTATTTCTCAATTTATCTATCTCTCGCTGAACAGACGGTATTGCACCAACTACCGGTTCGGTTTCTTGGTTCTTAATAAGTTCTATATCTTTGTTTTCCTTTTCAGCATCACTGTTTATCGCATTGGCGTCTTTATTTATTTTTTCTAAATCTGCTTTTTCTTCTTTACTACTCTCCCACTCCAATCTCTTTAGTTTGTTTTCCTCCTTCATTAATTTTTTTTTGATTAACTCATACTTCATTTTGAGTTTCATCATTAACGATTCGTTGTTTGTCTCACTGAATTTCTTTTTAACATCTGCTTGTAACTTTTTGATTTTATCTATTTTATTTTGTTGTTCCTGTATCTTCTCGTATATGTCTCCATCTTCCATTCCTTCCATTATATTGGGGTTATTACCTCGGTAGGCAAGTTCAAGTGGTGTTAGATTTTCATATAATTCATTTTCTGTTCCCAAGCCAGTATCGGTGTTCTCGAATGATTCCTTTGATAAATTTTCTATACTTTTATCTGCACCTTTCGTAAAACCGTTTATGATTTCCATAACATTTTTCTTTGTGTCACTCAATAGTGTTTTAACTTCACCGGGTTTATTATATAATTCATTTTCGTTAAATGATTCAAGAATAAACTTATGTATGTTATTATAAAAGGATTCGGAACCACTTGCTGGTACACGAATATTAATAAACAGGGGCATACTCGGGTTCTGACCCAGTTTTTTAGATGTTTTACACACATTTAGCACCTTATCAAACCGGATCGTTTCTGACGCGAATGGAACACCATCATTATCGGTAATATTAAAATCCAACCATCTCACTCCTTTTCTAAGAAGGTTTTCAATATTTTCAGTAGACGCGACACCATCCAATGTAACAGAATCAGATGAAGCCATTATACACAGATTTTTCAATGGTTCTTTCATTATGATATCCGATGTATTTTTTATATCTTTATTTTCCAAACCCTCGCGCTGTAATTCGCTCCTCTCACATAAAAGTGTATAAACAACCATTGATGTTATAATTATAATTATTACTATTGCTATTTTTATGAGAATATTTGTCATATATTACTATACTATAAAGTAATATAAATTGTTCGCCTAATATATATATAATCTATTATGGCAGGTGGATTACTAAATTTAATAGCAGAAGGTAGTCATAATATTATATTAACCGGAGAACCCACCAAGACATTTTTCAAGGTCACTTATTCTAAATATACCAATTTTGGACTACAAAAATTTAGACTTGATTATGACGGTATGCGTGAATTAAGAACAAGCACAGACTCTACGTTTAAATTTAAGGTCAAACGCTATGGTGATTTATTGATGGATACATATTTGGTTGTTAATCTACCCGATATATGGAGTCCGTTTTATAATCCTTTGGCAAAACCGGACGAAGATGGCGAACTAAATAATTGGCAATATACCGATGGGCGATGGGCGCCCTATGATTTTATATGGATTGATAATATCGGCACACATATGATAAAAGAAGTGGAAATTACTTGTGGTTCTCTAACACTTCAAAAATATACCGGTGAGTATTTAGCAGCGATGGTTGAGCGCGATTTCAATAGTGAAAAGAAGAAATTATTCAACGAGATGAGTGGTAATATAAATGAACTTAATGACCCGGCATTTTCAATGGGACGCATTAACACATACCCAACTGCTTTTTACACAAGTAATGCAGTCGGTGCCGAACCATCTATAAGAGGTAGACCCATTTATATACCTATTAATACGTGGTTTACGCTGGATAGTAAATGTGCTTTCCCGCTCGTTTCGCTACAATATAGCGAACTAGAAATATCTATTACACTGAGACCCATCAAAGAATTATTTATTGTTCGTGATGTATTTGATGCTGCAAATGAATTTCCGTATGTTGCTCCAGATTTTAACGAAGACCGCTTTCAAATGTATAGATTTCTACAAACACCACCGCACCCTATAGTTAGTAGTGAAAAATACGAAACGAAAATTAATACTTGGAACGCAGATATTCACATGATATCAACATACGGATTTCTTTCAAAAGACGAGGCACAATTATTTGCAATGAAAGAGCAAATGTACCTCGTGAAGGATGTATTTCGTTACGACTTTCAAAATGTTACTGGTTCAAAGAAATTAAATTTGACTTCATCTGGTATGGTTGCTAACTGGATGTTTTATTTACAGCGCAATGATGTAAATATGCGTAATCAATGGTCAAATTATACAAATTGGCCGTATGGACGACCACCAGTAGCAATAGATAATGCGATTTTAGACATTTCGGGTAATAGTTATTTCCCACAATTGTTTCGCGACGAACTTTTTGATATTGGTGTTACAACCGGACCCAGACAGGACCCGAAATCAGATAAAAATACTGGTTTTTTCATGACCGGAGATTTCAGTGTAGAAAACCATAAACACATCCTACAGACTATGGGTATCTTAATGGACGGCGAATACCGAGAGAATACTATGACACGTGGTGTATATGATTATATTGAAAAATATGTTCGCACCAAAGGGTATGCAAAAGAAGGTTTATACTGTTATAATTTCTGTCTGAATACTGATCCATTTGAATATCAGCCATCGGGGGCCATTAATATGAGTAAATTTAAATCTATTGAATTGGAAATCACTACACATGCACCCGCTTTTAGTGAGGCGAGTGATTTTAAAACGATTTGTGATGATGAAGGGAATATTATTGGAACAAACAAATCCAGTTGGAGACTCTTTGATTATAATTATAACTTAACGGTGTTCGAAGAACGTTATAACATACTCTCTTTTGTTTCAGGTCAATGCGGAATGATGAATGCGAGATAAGAATTTAGTGTATTCGCCATTTACTATATATTATATTATCAATATATAGTAACTCAATAGTATGTCCTCTACGGATACAAAATGGAAGAAAAAAATTAAAGGTATAAATAATAAAGAAGGTTTGGAAAATAAAGCTGAAAATGGTAAGACAACTCGTGACGAAAAGGATGAAGCACAAACAAAAATGCTGGACGAACTTAAGAACCGACTTAGAAATATACAAAATAAACGTAAGGGATTTACAAAATTACCACATTTAACTGATATTGCTGAAGATAATGATGAAACTGATAAAGATGAAACCGATAAAGATGGTTTTAAAGAAGGTGGAGGAGTTAATAAAGACGAAACTGATAAAGACGAAACTTATAAAGACGGTTTTAAAGAAGGTAAAGTAGGAGGTGGAGGAGGTAGAGGAGGAGAATCTGGTTATATTAACACGATTTTAGATAAATTATTTAAAGACGACAAAAAGAAACTAGATAGTAAACAAATAGGATTTATAGAATGGTTCACTGATTTTTACTCACACGCACACTGGCGTTTAGGTACATCATATTTCGTATTTTTAATTGCTTATTTACAGTTATATCATCTTAATTTCAAGGAAGATATTAAGTCAAATTTTCCTGACGATTACAAAGAAGCAGACACGCCTGCTTCTACTGAATTACCACGTGAATGGGGTGCTATAACCGCAAACATACTGGATTCTCTAACAAAAACAATTGGTACTTCCGTTTGGGACAAGCAATACATAAATATCGAACATAATTTATTTTTAAAAAATATGAATACTATTGCGCGGTTTGGAATGAAATACCTATTTCTTCCGACCCAAGTTGTTGTAGCCATTACTCAAAATTTAATACCCAATTTAAATTTATTAATCAGTAAAAATGTATTCCCATTAATTTTCGTATTATCATTTGTCTCCATCTTTGGTATGACTTATATTGGATCCGTAGATGTTTTAAAGAAAGAACGTGAAAAAGAAATGAATAGAGAGCAAACTGACTTTGTTAATGCATTCAAAACATACTATGCTATTATACCGTTTCCTTATTTTATATTGGTCTTGATTATTATCTTGATAGCATATGGTCTTGATTTTACTAGAGAAATGGGAGACGGAACGTATTTTAAGGATGGTATAATAGCGGCTGTCGCGAAATTTTTGATTACAATATTTTCTATAAGCATGAGCGTTGTATTATCTGGATTTTCTGCTATACCACTCGGGTTTTTTGCACTAATGTGGATTATTATTCCCGAGGGGATAGGGAAGCCTCCTGGGAA
>Ga0206130_10004473_pt1 | contig 17278 bp, 27 predicted proteins | sample Helgoland_Spring_9_FD_148637 | JGI IMG/M metagenome (GOLD analysis project Ga0206130, IMG submission 148637) | Pelagic subsurface seawater microbial communities from Kabeltonne, Helgoland, North Sea - Helgoland_Spring_Bloom_20160512_1 | ecosystem: Environmental > Aquatic > Marine > Epipelagic ... | reverse complement strand
CGAAGTTCTGTATGAAGCTGGCTTTAGAGATTTAAAGTATTTAGGCGAAGGCGTTTTCAAAAAGGTATTTGAAAGCCGAGGCCAAGTTGTTCGCGTTACTAAATTTAAAGAAAGCTATGGAGATAGCGACTTTGTTCTTGCCCCAGAATTTAGAACCAAAGTTGGTGAATTATACGTCGAGGTTATGCCCAAGGTAAACACCAATGTTTCTGAATATGAATTTCGTGCGTTTCTAAAAGACATAGAAGATGCTGGATATATGCCAGTAGATATTCACATGGGCAATGTTGCTTTAGATACGGCTGGCAGAGTTAAAGCTATTGACGGGTTTTTAATTCATAACATTGGCGATGATGCTATGAACCGTTTTGTAAACGGTTGGCCCATGAAATCGCCAACATCTGCTAAAGGAACTGTGACAAGCGCACCGTTTGAACACGTAAACGTTAGCGATGTTAAAGTTAGTACAAGTATGCTTGGCCCGACTATGGCGGGAGCAAGAACTAAAAGCAGCGATCATTTTGCATCAATAATGAATCGCAACAGACGCATAAAAGCTGGCGAAAAAGTGTCTGGTATTGACACAAGAGTTATAGCATTTTTAGCGCGTAGTAATTTCCAAGACGCTGATAAATTGCATGGGTTGTTTCAAGCACTAGACGATAAGTTTGGCATTCCTAAGCAAGATATAGACCCGCTACAGCGTATATTCTTTGACACTGAGCCTAAGATACAAAAAGCAGCGGAAGATCATGCTGATGCAATAGAGCGCGATATTCTTAATTCTGTGGATAGAGTTGTTAATCGTGTCTATAAAAATCCTGATCGGATCGACAACAGAGCAGCTATGGTTCTTAAAGATTGGAGCCATTTAGCATTTATGGGAATGTCGGCCTTATCTGCGGTTACTGAATTTGGTGCGCTTATTATGCGTCACGGTGCAATGCGATCTTTTCAAGCAGCATTTCACGATTTGGATAGCGCACTTGGTCAAATATCAAAAGCAGGAGTTGCAGAAGGACATAAATCTGGCGCCATTATGGACATTCATATGGGAACAGCTTTGTCTGGGTTTTCAGAAACAGGTGTTGAAGCTGCAATGACTTCGCGTCCTGAGTTCTATTTAAAAGTTGCTGCAAACAAATACTTTCTTTGGAATGGCCTGGCACCTATTACAGCAAGATTAAAAGAATTAGATGCTAGCATTAGAGTTCCTGATTTGCTTGAAAAAATTAATCTGGTTGCTGACGATTTGGCGAGCCCAGAAGAAATTGCATACTTGTCACGATTTGGGATTTCTAAGAAAGCCGCTAAAGCAATGGCTGATGAACCAATGGAAGAAGTTGACGGTATGTGGCTGACAAATACCGATAAATGGAACGACGAAAATTTAGTCCGATCTTTCAGGGCAGCAGTTAAACAAGGTAACGAAAACACAATTATTGCAGCTACAGCAGCAGACAAACCTATTATTTCAGACGGTGTTGTTTACTTAAAACGCAATGCAACAGTAGATGCTGCGGCTGATAAAATGGGATGGGAGCAACAGGGCAATTACTGGAAGGTTCAATCTGGCGTTATGGCATTGCCATTTACGTTTTGGAATTACGCTATAGCTGCAACAAACAAAATAATGCTGGCTAATCTTGATGAGCCAACAGCGCAAAAGCTGTCTGGAATAGCGTCGATACTTGGTTTGGCTTATATGGTTGCTGCAATTAAAACTGACAGTAATCATTGGCAAAACATGACAATGGATCAAAAAATGCGAAAAGCTATAGATCAGTCTGGTGTTATGGGCGTTATTCACAATTACCACGATTTAGGTCAAGGCACAGCAATAGGAGCGTTTGGCGTTAATCCTTCTCCGTTTGATCCTAAAAATGGATACAGGCCAACAGGAACAGATGCAGCATTTGATTTAATGGGTGCTGGGCCTTCTGCGGCTAGAAACTTAATTGGGGGAACTCTTAGCGGCGATGTAAACCAAGCGTCTTGGGGATTGCCGTTTAGAAATTACTTTGCGCTTAAAGGGTTTTTTGACGGTCTTGTTGATGGAATTGAAAGAAACACGGCAGGGGTAGCAAATTAAATCTTAAAAGCGTAGCTTGCGCGTAACTGCCTGCCTGCCAGTGGGTTCAATATAAGAGAACATTGGCATGGGTACACTTACATCTACTGAAACAGATCGTCTTGCAGCATATACAGTTGGGGCATCAGCTTCGACAGGGCCGTTCCCAATTACATTTCCATTTGCGGATAACGACGATATTGCGGTCTATGTAAACGGAATTAAGATTAGTACTTACGCTGTTACTCAAGGCAGTGCTTACGGAACATCTGGCAATTTTGTTACTTTAGAAACAGGCGTTACAAATTCAACAGTGAGTGTTGTATCAGAAGCGTCTGCTGTTCGGTCCACAACAGACAGTTTAACTCTTACTGCGCTAAATGGCGAAATAGATAATATTTACGCTAATTTGCAAGAAAATCAGTTTGACAAAACAAGGTCAATGAACGCGCCATTAACAGACCCAACAACGTCAAACATGACTTTGCCTTCTTATACGGCAAGAGCAGGAAGATTGCTTGGCTTTAATTCCACAACAGGTAATCCAGAAGCAGGACCAGAGATAGCTAGTGTTTCTAGTGTAACTCAAATCTCAGCAGACATAGACACGGTTGCTGGCATTTCTGCTAACGTTACTACAGTTGCAGGAATATCAAGCAGTGTCACAAGTGCAGCAAGCAATAGCACAGCTATTTCTTCGGTTGCTGGCATTGCATCTAACGTAACAACCGTAGCAAGCGTATCTGGTAATGTAACAACTGTAGCGGGCATAGCTTCTGATATATCCACAGTAGCCGCAGACGCCTACGACATAGGCCGAGTGTCTTTGTATTCCACTGAAGTTAATGCTGTTGGAGATAATATTGCTGCTGTTGATACGGTTGCAAACAATATAGGCAGCGTGAATTATTTTTTTAACCGATATAAAACTGGCACGACTGATCCAGCATATAATGCAATTGCTGGAACCCCAGCTGAAGGTGATTTGTTTTACAATACAGCCCAGAATAAACTAAAAGTTTACACAGGTTACTCAGGTCACGGCGGTCAGGGTTGGCTTAATGGTTCGGCGGCTGGCGATGGTCTTTTGTCTACAAGTGGCGGCACAATGACAGGGGCATTGGGCGGCTTGCATCGGTCTGAATCTGTTACGGGAACAACCCCAGCTTTAAACGTAGGTAATAATAACTTCTTTGATAACGGTACTTTGACTGCAACAACATCGCCTACATTTACTAACGTTCCTACGAAAGCAAGATGGCAGTATAGCTTTAACTCTGGATCAGGTGGAGCAGGTTATTATATTCCAGATGTAACCGAAGCAGGACAAGATCGTGCTTTTCAGCCAATTGCTAGTGTAGATAGGCCAACTTCTTTAGGAAATAATTTAATTTATCAAATAAGATTTAGCGCAGATGGAGATAAAATATTCTTTTTAGATGGTTATACTGATAGAATTTATGAACATGCACTCACTACAGAGTGGGACATTACAACTATAGTTGCAACAGCAACTAATTATTATTCTTATGGCGGTTATGAATCTAATGCAATAGATTTTTGTTTTAGTCCCGATGGGCTTCACATGTATATTCTTGGCACAGGGTCTGATGCGCTTCGTCATTGGACTTTGACCAGTCAATTTAGTTTAAGTACTTTAGTTTATAATGATTATAAATCGGTTATATCTAATCCATATTCTTTTCATATTACTTCTGATGGAATGCAGCTATTTGTAATGAACAGTGGCGAATACGTTTATAAATACAATTTCGGCACAGCTTGGGATGCAAGTTCAATAGGCAGTATGGTTAGTGCCGAGAGCGGCCCAATTGTCAATGGTGATGCTTTTGCTGATGGTAATGCTGCGTACGGCGGCTTCACAATAACGCCAGATGGATTAACTTTAATTTCTTGCGGAAGTACATATGAAAGAATTGCTCATTCTTCACTTTCTAGTGCATATGTTATGAGTGAGTGTTTTAACATATCACGACAAGAAATTTCACTTGCTTCTTTAAATGATGATGCCTCAAATTATTGCTTTGGCTTTTCTCATAATGGAAAATACATGTGGTTAAGTGGTCATAATCATAAAAAAATTGCGCTTTTTGACACCTCTTCTCCTTGTCAAGTTACCTTACCTTCGTCTGTTGCTGAGGGTAGCCCAACTTTAATTAAACCTAATGCCAGAACTACAATGGAATTTGTTACAAGTAACGGTGGCACAAATGTTAACTTAATTAAGGTAGATGTAGTTTAATGTTTATTTGGGTTTTTAATAATGGATAAAGACATGGATAAAGCTTTTTCTAAAATAGAGTTTTTAGACAGGCGAGTAACTGTAATTGAGACGGAATCTCGTCTTCAATTCAAAGAATTATTTATTCGTTTAAAACGTATCGAAGGGATTTTAGTGGGCGCTGCCTCGGCCATTATTGTTTTACTTTCCTCAATTCTTTGGGGTTTGAACTAAGGCAGAAGACCAATGGTGGCAGAAGTCCTTGCGGCTGCGGCGCTCGTAAAAGCATCAATTACAGGAATTAAAAGTGCTATTGGTGCAGCTAAAGACATTGGCGCAATTACTAGAGATATTGATAATCTATTTGACGCAAACAAGCAGCTTAAACGCGATGAAAGACAAGCTAAAGCTACAGGCGCATCTGCAACACAAATTGTTATAGATCAAGAATTAGCAAAAGAAGCCATTAAAGAATGCCAGGCGTTAGTGATTGGGCGCTTTGGATTTAACGTATGGCAAGACATTATTAAGCTTCAAAAAGAACAAGCATTAGAAGCTAAAAATAAAGCCGCTGCCGAGCGCAGGGCCAGAGAAGAACAGCAGGAAATGGTAGGAGAAATGGCTGTTGTTGGCAGCAGCGTTCTTATTGGCATTTTAATCATAGCGGTTGTTTTAGCCGTACTTTTAGCAATGGGGTAAATATGACTATAGCAATGGAACGAATACTGGCTTGGAAGCTGTTACCACGGGCAATGATGATCTGCCTTTGTTACGCTTATTTAGACGTTTTAAACTGGTACATGGACATTCCGCAGGAGATCGTCAGTTCTCAGGCTACTGCTCTTACAGCTACTGTTACAGGGGCGCTTACAGGGGCTTTTGCCGTATGGTTAGGACATGAGAAATGATCGGCGCGATTGTGTCCGCATTAGGCGGCTTAGCTGGTTCCTACATCGACGGAAAAACGGCGATACAGAAATCTAAAGCTGAGATTGCTTTAAAAAAAGCCACATCAGAAACCGATTGGGAACAATCTGCAATAGAGGCTTCTAAGGATTCTTGGAAAGACGAGGCATGGACATGTGTTTTCATCTTAATTCTGGCGGGTAATTTTTTCCCTCCATTGCAAGAACATATGCGAGTTGGTTTTGCCAATTTGGAGACCTGTCCAGAGTGGGTAAAGTGGGGAATGTACGCATCAATAGCAGCAAGTTTTGGTTTCCGCACAATGCGAGGATTTGGCAAGTGACCAAGACTAAAGTTGTTAAATTTCCAGATCAATCTGAATTGGATAAACAATTTATTGCTTTGGAAAAACAGCAACAAAAAATCAAAGAGCAGCAAAAGTTAATACAGGAGCAGTATAAATGAGAAAAATAAACGAGATTATAATTCACTGCACAGCTACTAGACCAAACTGGTATGAAGATAGAGCAATCGACGATGTTGTGTCAGAGTTAACGCGATGGCATGTAGAAGACAATAAATGGTCAGATTGTGGTTATCATGTGGTTCTGGATCGCAAGGGCAACGTAGGATCAGCTAGACCTATTGAACGTTCTGGAGCTCACTGTCGTGGCAAAAATTCCAATAGTATTGGCGTTACACTTTTAGGCGGCAGAGGGGGCGCTTCTGACGATCAATTCTTAGATAATTATACGCCAGAGCAAGACGCTGCGCTGCGTAAACTTATTAAAGATTTAAAGCGTAAACACCGAGGAATTAAGAAGGTTTCTGCTCATAATTCTTATGCGGCAAAAGCTTGCCCTTGCTTTAATGTTAAAGAGTGGTTGTCAGGATGACACCTTGGGTATTATATTTTTGGGCTATTTTTGCTAATGGTCAAAGCATGTTGTTTGAAAACAATGATAGATTTAAAACAAATGCTGGATGTTACTTAGCTGGTGGTGAAAAAGGACCGTGGATGCAAATGACTTTATGGAAAGAAAGTGGTATCCCCGTTCAAGTACGGTTTAGATGCGTGAAAGAGGATACTCCAGCTTAAAAATTATAAGCTAGGAAATTCTATTTCAAGTTCGTTGTTAATAACATCGCGTACTGTGCTTTTTACATCTTCTTCGTAAACAGAATATTCTGCTTGAGGATTGTCTTGGAAATAGTCCTTAATTTCTTGGACTATTACTTTCTTTAAAGTTTCAATAAGTATTTCGTTTACCATTGGTAGTTCCTTCTGTTTTAAGTTTTAAGGGGGATGCTGTGATGTTAAGGAAGCCTTTACGACAAGGCTTTTTAGCAATCTGGATCGAAGTCGTGCCATTCTTGGGCTTCGTCAGGCTGCCCATCATCAAGATAGTCTACCCAATCATCACTAGGTTCTACTTTTGATTTTTTAAAAGATTGTTTATGTCTGCGAACAAGTGCTTTGTCTATTCGTTTTTGCAGATTCAGTATTTCTTTATTAATGTGCACTTTAGCTATAAAAAAATCTATTTCTTCAGATGTTTTGCCTGCATATTCGGCGCAAACAGCGTCATTATTAATGTGCACTTTAGCTATTTGCAAAACAGATTTTAATGTGAACAGTTCTTCTTTTGTTAGTTTCATATTAAAACGATCCAATTCCGTTAAATTTGCCTTTTTCAGCGGCAGCATAATAATTTGGAACGGACGTTTTTCGGTTTATTAATTCAGCAGCATATTGTTTTGCAGCAATTTCGTTCATTTTTCCTTTAGTATGACCAATGGAACCGCAATCAGTTGCAGCTGCATTTTGGTATTGTTGAAGCAATTCATCATTACTTAAGTTAGTTAAATTATTCATAAATGCCTCCTAGACATAATAGACATATTTTCTTTCTGCCCTGTTGTTTTGTTGGAATTGTACGAGGGTTTTTCGAACTAATCCGGCCTCAAGAAGCCGCATTAAATTCCAGTTTACTCTTGAATTTGACATATTTAATGAGCCAGCAATTTGAGTAATTGTGAAAGGCTCAGTCGCGTTCAAAAGGTAATTAAAAATTATATCGTAAGATTTGTTAGCACCTTTTTTGCGCTCAGTTTTCATTTTGATTGTAGTGTTGTCTGGCAAACGTGGGCGTTGTTTTAAAACAATTTGTGCTTTTTCAAAATTATGCAGATTTTTTGCATAATTAGTTTCATAGATTGAAGTCATTGATATTCCTCTGTGTAATGAGGGGGGCAATTGTTGAAGCAATACCCCCCTCTGTTAATAAGACAGTCAGCTGAAAGGTATAAGAACTGGCTTCTCATTTGAGGGTGTTGAAAGACCGCCCTCTGCTTCACCCAATGGCACGGAGAGAAACCGTTGGGTTTGTTCTAATTTTTTTTGTGTGTCTTTTTGCTTTGCATTAAAGTAATGACGCAAAGACATTTTCTGGATTTTTGGTTGTTTCATATTTACCTCGAATATTTGTAAGCGAGTGAAAAGATGAAGCCGATCATAAGAAATACGGCGATAGCTGGGCTTGCCATAAAAGCTGCGCCAAGAATAAAACCGCAAGCAAATGCAGGCCAATCATCTAGGATTTTTGCGTAGACTTTTGTAGTAAGTCGTTTCATGTGCACTCCGTGGAAACTTTACAATGTTTGAAGGTTTGGGCGTTGCCGCCGCACGTAATGCGCGACGACAACTTTTATTAAATGTGCAGCGTTTTGGGCTGTCACATGACTGACAAAGCCTAGAAAGGAATGTCATCATAATCCTGAACAGCAGCAGGAGCAGGGGCTTGTGTTGCAGGAGCAGAAGTTTCGACGTTTTGATTTTGCTTTTCAGATACTTTTAAAGACAAATACGCACGACCTTCTTTTTCGCCTTTCCAAGCAGCAACACGATGATTTGGATGTGCTTCAATAGGGCCAGAATAATCAGGAGCACTATCATTGCCTTTTTTGTCGTTAGCAAAAAGCACACCAGATTTTTGATACATAACGATAGTTGGCTCACCATCGCGGGTAAGTTTTTCTTTAACAAAGACAACGCGATTTTCGCTGCCTTCAACGTTAAGTTTGCCTTGACCAATCATGCGCTGGTCAGCGTGTGGCGTAAACATAACGCCAGAGTTTGTGTTGTCATAATCAGACATTAAAATTCTCCATAAGCATTTTGAATTGTTGCTGTTTTAGTGGGTTTTTTTGATGACATAGAAATATTAGGCTGTGACGCCGCATTTCCGTCATCATCTTCTGGCGCAAGGCCGACTAAACCTAGCAAGCCATAGCGTCTTGCATAAGTAATTGCAGAGCCTAAACCCTGCATATTTTGACGATCCAAAACTAGATAAACAACGGACTGAAATTTCTCCCCAGATACATGAATTAGGGAAGTCATTACATATTGCCCAAACTGGTCGTGACCGTTGGTTTGAAGCACAGCAAAATGATGATTGTGCAGTGATTTTTTGCAAGCGTCGATACACGCGCCTAAGTCAGCATAACGATTTTTGAAATGCGGATTAGTTGCGTTTTTTATGACGGGATCACACGCAGCTTGCGCTGCAATAAGATCATACAAAGCCATTTCACGGTCAATGACGCGAGGCTTTTCAGCTTTTTTACCAGTCATTGGTTTTTTAAGAGGGGGTGCTGATACCATAGCCATTATGCAGCCACCTTATGACCGATATAAAACACGCGGTATTGATTTGGATGTTCGTCTGTTTTCCAAGCACGAACAGCAAGTTTAATGTCCATTTTACGGGCAGCAGCAACAGTTGCGTACATGCAGCGTTTGTCAGGAACTAAAAAACTTTGGTTTGGCTGCAAATTGTTAAGAAATGAATATTTACTGCCGTTTTTGCGACCAGATGGTCTTGGTTTAGGTGGCAATTCAATGCCAGTGTCTACAACAACAGTATAGACAATTTTTGATTTTGATTTAGACATTAGGGCGTTCTTCCTTTTTGGTAATTTTGAACAGGATGGAACCGGCTTTATTGCGCTTCATTTGCAGTGCATCGCAGTAAAGTTCGGTTTCGTCGGGAGCCATCATAGCTTTAAGCTGACGTTTTGCGTTGTCGTGAACAACAACAGCGGTTTTGGTTTCAATATATTGACCAATTAACACAGTGGCATGGTTGTCTGTTTGGATTGATCTGCGTGTTTTTCCGTTAAACGGAATATTGTCGTTGATTTTTGTTTGTTGTGGTGTTTCCTCCTCAGGAATAAAAGGACCAGGCGCTTGATCAGCTTCCATATGCTCCCAGAATTGTTCACATTTGGCGTAATAATCATCGATGTAAGGCTGGCTGCGTCCGATCCAGATACGTTCTGGCTCGTCATTGCCGCGAATAACTGAGAACAGAATATTATCTGAGCCAAAGCACATCATGTGATGTTGAAGTTGTGGCATGTAAAAACGTGCGGCTTCGGTAGCATCGCGAAAACGAAAGCCGCCAGAGTGCTTTACTTCTAATGGGGTTGTATCCCCTGCCCCTTCCTCAAGGATAGCGTCAGGATGGCTCCCACACATGCCATAGGTGGCCCAGTGTTGCTTGCCTTTGTAGTCTTTAGACATTGTATAGATATCGCCAGCTTCGGCTTGCAGACGCTTAAAAGTCCAATCTAAATGGAAATCTTCGGTGAAGACACCTAACTGAACTTTAAAATTATCAGACAAATCTTCGCGCGGGGTTCGGCCCGTTTTTTCTGCCCAGACTTTGAGCCAATTGCCATTTTTAATATCAATAGCATCAGAAGATCCGATGTATGATTTTCGATTAAGTTTATCCAATTTTTAATTCCTTTCGTTGGATATGTTTAAGTGAGTGATGAAGTCGGAGACTGTCGTTTGAATAGGGGCCAAGGGCAGCTTGTATTTCTGCCCAGCTAGGCCACCACGTTTTTGTTTCAGCCATTTCTGACAGGACAACACGGACGGCTGCTGGTTCGTATTCAGATAATTTTTGGTTATAAAGATTGAGCATTTTTTCACGCTCACTGTCGCTTAGACGCTCATGGCCTGTAACAAGCCACAACTCTATAAGAGACTGTCTTACACCCATGTTATCAGTGTAAATGGGCGTAACAGCGTCGATTGCAGCTTGTAGCTTTACTGGGTCAATACGTTTAGGAATGTGCCAATTTACATTGCCAAATTTGCCTAAATGCCAAGTGTTTGTTTTGTGCTGAATGTCTAATGTTTCAGCGTAAGAGCATACATCAATTTTTACAGCCTCAAGAGAGGAAAGAACTGATGAAATCACTTTCTGATTTTTTGCTCTTAGGTTTGATTTGAACTCGGCCCTCTTTTCGGCGGTCGAGGATTTGACTGATGTTTTTGACGAATGCGCTATCAATTCGTTCGGGCGCAAGTCCGATTGATTGTTCATGGCAGAATGAGATAAAGTCACTTACGGCTTCCTCCATATCAAAGTCGTGGTTAGGGTAAGATTCTAAGAGAGCATCGACACTTTCATTCTCAGGCCACCAATTATTGGGGACGATGTTTGGCTCAGAATGAGACGTATCAATATTAATTTGATAACCAATCGCTGCGCGACTGATCACGTTTTGTTCTAGTAAATCTTTTAGGATTTTTCGAACTTGGTGGGCAGATAATTGAGTGTAGTAAGCTATCCTTTCGGGGCTAGGGTTGCATTGACCTGTATTGGTATTTTTAAAACTACATAGCTGGAACAAAACCAGCTTTTGAAACGGCAACAAACTCGTCTGTTCCGCTATTTTTTTGAATGTTTTGAAACTCATTAAGTATGTCTTTCGTTATTGGAATGACTTTTATTGTCATTTTATTTTTGTTAGTTTTCAGCTTGCGCCAGCCGTGAACTTCAATGTCAAAGCCACTAGCCAGCGCAAGTTCAGACAATGGTTCTGCTTGGATTTTACGAATGCGAGAAGACCACCCGCTGCTGGTTACTTGCACTAAAAGGGGAGAACAGCCTTTTTTGATGCAAAGCAGATCAGCAAATCCAAACAAATCTTGTCTAATTTTTGTGTGATGGTTCCATCGCTCGACAATCGCGCAATGGTATCCAAGCGCCCGAAGGTATTTTAATGATCGTTGAGTAGGAGACATTATTTATGTCCACATTTTAAATAAAACAATTCGTTGGCTTGATCAGCCAGCTTGTCCATTGCTTTAATTTTTTCAGATTCCAAAGTTGCAATGCGAAACTGCAAATCTGTTATTTTTTTGTTTTTCTTTTCTAAAAGTTCATAAGTTGGAACTTCCATTAAATCTGTATCTGGCAGGGTAATTTTTCCTTTCGATGGTTTAACAGCACACGCAACTTTAGCTTTAGTTGAGCGATCTAAATAACTTATTCTGGGATCAAAATTATAACGTTCAACTAAAGGCATTTGTCTTGTCCACAGTTTACATTGGTGATGTAGGTTATTGATTTATATTGGCTTAAAACGACTATAGTTTACAAAATTATTCTATGTAAACAGTAAAGTTAGACGCTTTTTGGTAGCGTGTACCGTAGGTTCGAATCCTACCACCCCAGCCATTGATTTCATTGACTTTTTTAGGTTTTCCCAGATCATTTTTTTTTCTGGTTTACACCTTAGTTTACACTGATGAAGGCTGAGAGAGGTGTCAAGTGGCCCAGCGTAGCGGTTACTTGATACATCTTGAAGTCGAATCAGGAACTTTTAGGTTCCTGCTGTAGTTTGATTAAAACGTGGTCGTTGTCTTGTGGATGCAACGAACAGTATATTTCAACCATTTTAGCTGCGTGTTGTACTGACCAGCCCATAAACAGTGCAAGATCAGACAATGACACGCCAGCGGCAAACAACTTAGTTGCTGCTGTGCCTCTAGCATCATACAAATGCAATTCTGGTCTTATATTGGTGTGGTTTTTTTTCCATTCACCAAGCTTTTGACCAAATTGATTTGCTTTTTTAAGAGGATTACCTCTTGCTCCAACTAAAATCTGAAATTGATCGGACGGAGTTTCGTCCAATGTTTTTCTTAATTTATTTGTTATTGGAATTGATACCATACGCCCATTTTTTTGAGCGCGAAGAACAATTCTAGTATCTTTTATGTGGCTACGGTTAAGTTGGTGTAAATCGCCTGGGCGCAATCCAGTTTCCGTTGCTACAATCAGCACTCTTTTTAACCAAAGGGGCGCTATTGCACAAAATTCATTAATTTCTTCTTCTGTCCAGATAATTTCTGATCTGTCAGATGAATAAAGTTTTTTGATTTTTTGCAAATGGTGCTGAATAAGCCAGCCGCGATCTAATGCCCAAGTTACAATTTGAGCAAGATGCCCTACTCTAGTATCTGCTTGAACAAAGCCATTGCCGCTGGATGCTTTGGCTATATTGTCACGCCACGCATAAACTTGTTTTCGTATGCGAGGATCATTAAAGGCTTGAATGGGAGCGTCACCAAATTTGGCATCAATCCCTTTTTTGTGAAAAATAGAGTTTTTAACGTCACTTTGAGTTCTAATTGCAAGTTTTTTAAACTCTGGTGTGTCTAAAAATGCAATTATTATCTCACGAAAAATTCCTTTAGCTGGCGAGGCTTCTTGCAAAGCTTCCTGATACAATTGAAAATATACAGGGCCACCTAATTGAACTTTATCTGATGAAGACCAGAAACGAGCGCCGCCTCTGTAAAGATAATGATATTCAACATATTTTCCATTCGCTAATTTTTTGCGAACTTTATGAATATGTTTAATCGTTACCTTTGTCATTATCCTCAAACCACTGATCTACTTCATCATCGTCAACACGCTGATTGCGTTTTTCAAAGGTGATAGTGATTTTTTCACCTTCTGACGTTCTACTAAACACGATATTAGCTTGAGTTGTCAAATTATGATCGCTAAGTGCGTCAATAAGTGTTCGTAAACTACGCAAATCATTACTGCCTCTTGGTTTACACTTTAAATGAAAACCACCTTTAATATCACATTAATATAAGTCAAGTTTTTTATAAGCTATTACGCTGCTTGCACCATATGTGGGCAGTTTTGAAACCATTCTATAGCTTTGTTAGCTTCCGCAGCCGCAGAAAAAACCGTTGAAGGCTTATTTTCAAGGTTTTTAATCCAGCTTTGGACGTAGGCAACGTTGTCCTCTCTAGGGGTGTGTTGTATTCCAAATATTGAGCCGAGAAATACGGACCCAATTTCTGCGATGAGTTCTTCTTCTGCTCTTGCTGCTTTTGAGTTGTGATACTCTTTGAAACATCCGCGATCCATGCGATTTGATGGACCTGTGTAGTGGATGGCTTCATGCAAAAGCGTTGAGTAATAATTCTCCGAAGCTGTTGCGTCATTCGTATCAAGAAACGTGGTGGGGTCAGGCATACTAATTTTATCGGTTGCGCGAGTGTAAAAAGCCGATTGAGATTTAACAATGTTTACTCCTGCACGATCTAGAAAACTGTCAATGTTTCTACTGCGAATATGAACTGATGGATGATGCTCGTTAAGCGGAACAAGCTGACTTTCATCAATTGAACTGAATTGAGCCACGTTAAAGCCGTTGTAGACTTTGTATCGTGGGTATTTTTTAGTTGGATCGTTTTTATCTTCAACAACTGTAAAGAAACAAATAGGCGTCGATTTTGAGCCCTTTATTACATTACCAGCACCGATCTTTCTGGATGCTGGAATTGTTAAAAACCTTGGATCATCCCAGCCGTTTTCCATCATAGCAATTGCTGTAGTGAGAACGTTTGAGCCTGTATAAACATGACCAGTTATAGCGTTTTGACAGGGGCGCGGCTGCGCCCAACGTGCCGTCCATTTAATGCCGTCTTCCTTCATCATAGTAATGAATTTGTCGGCAATTTCTTTTTGAACCCTGTTAATACGGGGTTCTTTAATGTCTGTGTCAATTTTCATTGAACATTTCCTTCCAGTTTGATTTTAGATGCAAGAATGCCTTTTGCTTCTGGAACAAACTGAACACCTTTTGCTGTATTGTTAAAAAGTAAGATTGTAATTTGTTCACCGTCTTCATCGGTAATAACCAAATCAGTTACACAAGAGCGTTTGCCGATATATCTTTTTTGAGCAAAATGTATTGTTTCAACATTATGCAAATTAATTTTGGCAGGTGAATCTTTATCTGATCTTATTGTAATTTCAGTAGTTGGTGAATTAATATAAAAGTTCATAGTTGTTCCTTTCCTAGAACAATGTGAGTTGACGGGATTTTTCGACGTACTTTTTCCAAGCTGGTCTTTCAGCTTCATGGTCAAGCCAGTTGGAAACAAAAAAAATAACAGTTTTGTATTCTGCTAAATTTCTATGAGTAAGATAGTAAGATTTGTAGCCAGTTTCAGTTATTGAAATTGGCTGTGTGGCTTTGATCTGCAAGTGATCTACGCCTATGTTTTCATCTGTTATACAGTCAAAAACTAAGCAAATTTCTTTATCTTGCAGAATTAAAATTGGGATGTTTTGCCATACGAAATTATGATGAATAAGTCTGGCTTCATATTCAGCATCTATTTGAGCAAATGAGTTCATGCCCTTTCCTTTGCTGTTGGTGCGCTGTTGGGGCGCTTTCCCTCTGAGCGAGGGAGGGAGGAAGGGAGGCGCAGGGGCGTAGCGAAGCGAAGCCCCTGTGCCGACCGACCGACCGACCGAGTGAAGTCTGTCAGTAGATAAAGATCACCGTCCTTTCAGTAATTTGGGTTTACGGTTGATTTTGTGGTGCATTAGAGGCTCCTTTTTGACGGTTCGACTAATCTTGCGTCTTGTTATGGCGTTAACCACTTTTGGCATTTTATTCATTTTCCACCCTTCCTAATCCAAGGCATTCGTCGCATTGTTTAATGCCTTCATCTAACCAAGCATCTGAGAGGCACGTTCCACGCACCACATCTGACGTACGAAACCCCCTGCCCCGACAATCGGGACAAGGGGAGTAATCGTCAGGATGCTCAGGCGGCTCTAGTATCGAGTCCATCTGCTGCGATTTGTGCAAGAACTGGGTCTCCTTTTTGTTGAGTGTGAATAACGTGACCTGTCTCCATGTCGGCTACATCTTGGGTTGATGTATTAATGCCGTTAGTGTTGAGATCAGGACGATCTGCATTTGACCGAATACCGTCGAGATAATCTTGAACGGGATTGCTTGGTGCATCAGGTGCTTCCTGCATACGAGGGTCAACATCTGTAGACGCTGTGCTTTCTGGAACGTAATTGCGAGGCTGCATTGCATTCAAACTCAGCTTATCTTCTGCCTTGCTGTTTTCAGCTTGGTTAAGAGGCTGATTTTTAACTGCGTCACGATCTTCAATGCGCCGTTTAATGCCAGCGCGAGCCGCTTCTTCGTTAAAATCACGTTCAAGATGAGTTTTGTGTGAAGCCATTGCAGCTTCTAACAACTCGTCACAAGCTATCCTGGCGTTGTAAGCTTTGTTGACGCGTTCCAACAGATTTTCATAAGTTGCGCCACCGTGTGAACTGCTGCCTTCACGTTGTTTAGCCAAAGCTTCTGAAAAGAGTTTGCTGTGATAAATGTCGGCATTAACTGCAACGTCAGTCAAGCTGTAGCAAATCTTATTAAGTACGCCACGTTGTTGAAAGCTAAGAAGGTTGATCTTGTTCATCCGAGGCTGAACCAAGCTGCTGTCCCAGCCATAACCTTCTTGGTTCATGTATTCGCCAATTGTATTAAAAGCGGCAAATATATCCATAGACGTCGATGTTGGGTCGGCCTCTAATTCTCTAATTCTTGCACGTTGAGTGACAAAGATACCGCGTGCTTTTTCAAGCAATTCATCTTGCTTGCGATTATGTGCTTTCATTGAATCAATCGAAACCTTGTTAGTTTTAATTGTTTCAGATTGAGTTTGAATTTGACGCTCAAGATGGCTGATAGTTTTTACAGAGTTGATTATAGATTGTTCAGCTTCTGCTCTAACTTCTGCGATAGTGGCTTCTAAAGATGCTATAGTTTTACGTCCCATGATTGGGTTCCTTTTCATTTAATTTTAAGTTGATTTAGTCAGAACAGGCTCAGTGATCGAGCAAACCAGTAGTCAAGGGGTCAGCGTAGCGCCCCCCTTGATCTGCTGTTTGCCGATCAACTAGCCCATTCATTTTATTGATATTTTTACATATGAGGTTGTGTCTAACCCCATACGAACTGGAAGGATCAGCAAAAACTTAAAAGGCAATTTTGCTATCCAGCTTGATGATTTAAAGATCATTTGGTGTCCTTTTGTTTGAGAATTAATATTCATTTTGTTCAGCAAGTTTTTCCAAACGACGATGCCAATGATCCTCAACGGGATCAGCATAAGGATCATCAAAATAAGAGTTAGCAAGATCAGCAAAATGATCAGCAGGCTCTTTGTCGAAGTCTGGATCATCAGCCCAAGTGTTGGGTTTGGGCTGAGATTTAAATGTAATGGTAGGTTCGATAACGGGGCGAAACATCTCGCCCACGTCACCGTCATTGCGTCGAAGAAGATCAATAAGTTCTTCATCAGTCGCGTATGCTTTTGCGTGAGTGTCATCCATTATGAACGCCCCCGCTTGAAAGAGGGACGATACTGCAACGCTGATTTAACGTGAGGCAAAGCGGCATTGAATGATACATCAATACCAAGTGCCAGTAGGCGCAGCGGTGCCAATGCAAGACCAGCAACGATAAGGAACAGAACAACGACGATAGCTAACGCTGTAAGTTCAATTTTGACAAACGTTGAAAGCAACGGGTATTTCTTAAACGTGAACAAATTCATAACATAACCTTTCAAAACAACACCCACATTATTGTGAATGTTGCATCCGCAATCACTCAGGATTTCTGGAAAGGGGGATCGCCAATCATTTCACCCAGCTTGCTGGCGAAATGTGCGGCATCACACGCAAATCAAAGCCGTTCTTCACGGCTCAGCAAGCTATTTTTAATCTAAACAAGTAAAAATGTTCTTAAAAAATCGCGGCACTTTGATTTTTACAGAAATACGGGCCATACCGGAGGTAATAATCCAATGATGTGTGTGTGTGGGTGGATTGAACTGGCTTTTTTTTATG
>Ga0206130_10004472_pt1 | contig 17279 bp, 21 predicted proteins | sample Helgoland_Spring_9_FD_148637 | JGI IMG/M metagenome (GOLD analysis project Ga0206130, IMG submission 148637) | Pelagic subsurface seawater microbial communities from Kabeltonne, Helgoland, North Sea - Helgoland_Spring_Bloom_20160512_1 | ecosystem: Environmental > Aquatic > Marine > Epipelagic ... | reverse complement strand
GATGATCGGCTTGTTGCTTTGTAACTCTTCGCGGGTGAGCCCGTAGTTCAGATACCGTTCAAGATAGAGCGCTGTCATTTCACGATTTTCAGGGTTGTTGAACCACTGACGGGAGCGCAGGTTTTCAGGCAACATCTTGGTCATAACAGTACCTTTCGACAGACATCGCCGCACGCGCGGGGGCGATGTTCAAAATGGAGGTTCAAATCAATGGTGCGGGCGGGGGGACTCGTCAAGCCCCCTCATTTCATTCGGCGGAACCCCCACGGGGACGTGCTAACGGTGTAACTGAAGTACCCTTAGAGGTCTATAGCTCTACGTATCAACATGGCACCTCAATGGCTCTCTACGGCTTTCTCTGGCTCTCTTTGGCTACGACTAGGGCAACTACAGCAACCTTTTTCTTTGTTTTGGTTTCATAGGTGGGTACCGCTGGCCACCGAAGCACCTGCGTATGATCTGGAGGGTCCCACGCCCTCTTACGCCCCTCACAGGCTCAGGTCAGACATAAACGAACCGTGATGGCGCAGAGGTTCATGGCCACCAGTGAGGCTTATGTCGCCTCTACCAACGGGCTTTCATTCGCTGCACTGTCGTGGCTTGCCATGTGGTTGAACGGCCTGATGGATCAGCTTATCCTGCTAGGAGTATGTTGGAGAACCAACTTGCTGCTCTTGCCTGTGAGGACTGGGGTGACTTCCGTACCTGATTTGGTTGGTGGTGACCCATGAAGTCCAAGGACAAACCTTCGGTAATTACTCTGATGGTCTCGCTCTCAAGGGACTTCGAGACGCAATCAACCACGTAGACTGGTCGTTACACTAGGGATAGTGCTGAGGCTCACGTAGAGGCTCGTACAGTGCGAATTACACCAGTTGATACGTGTTCCCTTCTGACGCCACAGCCCCTGCATACGCATCTCTGATGGGCGTCTTGGGTGGTTGTGTTAATGCTGGTGGTGGTTATTCATCTAACACCGATTAGCGCTTATCTTCTAAGCTGCTGATGGAAAAGCGAAGGAGTTATGCAGATGTCTGGGATAAAGCCACAAGAAGAGGACACAAGCCTCACTGGTTTATTTAATGCTATTAAATTTCAGCTTGCGGGGATCACAATAGCATTTTTGGCAGGCAGTGTGAATTACGCTTTCGTTCTTTTTGCAGACACAGATGGCCATGAGTTTGCCCTGAGCATCCCTATATTAGCTACTGCTCTGTTCACAATTATTTGGGGTGAAGCGACACTTAAATCTCAGATGGCAAATATTAAAGATGCGTCCCCGAAGACTAAAGAAACACATGCCTATAAAGATATATCTAGTCAGCCCTACGGTTTGCTACGAGTTATGAATTTTGGCCTCGCAGTAACTCTGGCAATATCCCAGCTTTCGATATTATTTCGTTAAACACTTTTGTTATGCGATCGCTCCCTGCGCAAAGGCTTTGCTACGCAGTTAGAGAACGCAGGACGGCCCCTCAACGTAGTCGCTCGCCTGATGGGCCACACCCAAGACAACCAGAGCTTTGGAAACTACTCTGACGGATTGGCGCTGGAAGAGCTTAAACGTGCAATCAACCACGTAGACTGGTCGTTGCGTTAGCGATAGCCCTGAGGTTTATACAGAAGCCCACACAGGCTCATCTAAGCAATGACATAGGTGTTATTACCCCTGACGTCACAGCCTCTGCATACGGCTCTCTGGCGCACCTCATGGGTAGTTGTGTCATCGCTGGTTGCTAGGATTAGGTCAGCAATCTTGTAACTGAACTCATGACCACATGCGCTGCACGTAAGGTCTATGCGTTTGTCAGATACAGCCGATAGCTTTGTGTTCATGGGGTAAGCCTACGACGTCACAATTACGTAAGCCTTCGCAAGTAAGGCAAAGACTAGGACTGCTATCAGGACCTTGTTGGCTGTCATGGTGTCCTCAGGAACATCTTACTCGAACCTTGCATCATTCAACGCCCAGTAAGCGTTTGTACCTAACAGTGCCTCGTTGTCTTTGGCTAGGTCGAAGGCTGTTTCGCCATCTTCGTTGACAGCAGTCGCATCAGCACCAGCGTCTAGCAGCGCAGTCAGGACTTCTGGGTTCACATTATTTTCGGCAACCAAATGCAGTGGCGTGTTTCCAGTTGAAATTCTAGCATTCAAGTCCGCCCCGGCGTCTAAAAGAGCTATCAGTACGTTAGGATTTTCGTTCCTGAAAGCAGCGAAGAGTAGCGGTGTGCCTCCAAACCGCCCCCTACCATTCACGTTTGCACCAGCATTTAGCAATACTGTGAGGACATCAGGGTTTTTGTTGTTGAAGGCAGCAAGATGAAGCGGTGAAGCCCCATCGTCATCTTTCGCATTTATGTCTGAACCAGATTTAAGACAGTCCGAGACTTTTTCTGAAGTTACAGCCTCCCAAAATTGTTCAGTCACTTCCCGATCTGACGACATCCAGCCATCACAGTCATTCTCCCGTGCAGCCAATGGCGTGAAAGCCAACGATAATATGGTGGCGATGGCGAGTGTAAGGCGTGTCATACTTGTGGCCTCTGGAATGATGTGGGTCGAGAATGTCTCATTATGATTATTCAACAGCACGGGAAGATCAAGTGACCGCAAGACCTCTGTCGTTATGAACGCCCCAGCGGTTACCGTAGTTGTTCAGGCCAAGGACTATGGTCGTTCTGGAACATCAGCCTATCAGCAATTCTGTTGTACTGAGCAGTCAGAAGGCAGTTGGTGGGACTTACAAGATGAGCCGGTTCGCAAGTCCTCCAAACCAAATCTTTGTCTTGGATTCATACGGGCAAACCAAGCGAGACAGTTTTACCTCCGTATTTTCTGGAGGTTCCCACGCTCCCTGACGCACCTCACAGGCTGACTTATGGCGAAAACGGACCGTGATGGCCCGGAAGTTCATGGCCACCAATGAGGCTTATGTTGACTCTGTCAGCTTGCCTTCAAACAGCGGTAATAACTGGCCTTGCTGATCCCAAGTTGTTCCTGCACCTGAACTCTGGTCACACCAGCATCAACAAGAGCCTTCACCTTGTCCGCTTGCTTCATAGCTGTAGGAACACGGCCTTTGTATTTGCCTTCAGCCTGCGCTCTCTTGATGCCTTCAACCTGACGCTCCTTCATCATCTCACGCTCGAACTGTGCGACTGACACCATCATGTTCAGGATCAGCTTGCCTGTTGCTGTAGACGTATCAACTGTCTCTGAGCCTAACGACAGGATCACAAGGCCAGCACCCTTGGCTTCAATCTGTTGAAGCAGTTCACCCATGTGCATCACATTACGAGCCAGACGGTCCAGCTTTGTCACCACCAGCTTGTCGCCCACACGTAATATATCAATGGCACGTTCAAGTTCCTGTCGTTATGCTACAGCACTGACCTGTTCCTGATACATACGTTCACAGCCATATGCGTTCAGTTCCAAGAGTTGCGCCTCAAACCATGCGTGTTGGTCTGTCGTGCTTGTTCTGGCGTATCCGATAAGCATTGCGTGTGTCTCCTTATTAACGAACCATAAAGATCTAAAATTTATCTGAGACTAACGCTGTATCAGTATTGGAGTAAGCTATTGAGACGAAACTACCCACAAAACGACTGATGAAGGTGACTCAGATGGAAGATCATACGATCAGGGACTATTGAGACTGACCAGTTTAGTATTGAAACTATCTTTTGCAGATAAAGAATGTCACCCTCCACCTATTCAGAAATTACGGAAGGAAAGTACTATGGCGTTTATTACTATATCACATTGGACTTCGACTGACATGTCAGATGAAACAATTGCAGCAGTACGAGATAAGTTTCTTCCTATGATTATGTCTGTTGGAGCCACTGGCGTTCAAATGGTGAGAACAGGTGAATTAAGTTCATGTGTTGTGACCCACTATTCAGACGCAGCCGCAGCTGAAGCCGCAAGTGCCAAAATTGCTGAAATTCGAGCCTCAGCAGCTAGTGACTTTCCAATGACAATTGTTAGTGCACATGCTGGTGAAGTAATCGGAAGCGCATAACTAATATAGTCCACCTGTGAAGGTCATAAAGCTAGCTATATGGCTTTCACACGACACTGCGGGCTTACGGATGCGGAGGAGTGTGGGTCGCAGTACCCACCGAGGAAAAATGGCTGAGACTGGAAGTTTATCAATGCCAAGTTATCTCTGCTCTATCGACAACGGAGCATATCTAATGACAAAGCTAGAAGTGTTGTACAACGATGACTGCCCAATATGTAGTAGAGAGATAAAGCATTATGCGGGTCTTTCGGGTGATGATTTGACCTTTGTTAAAATTACTCAGGAGTCAGCTGCTGATTGGGGGCTTACGGAAGAACAGGCTGCTAAACAAATACATGCTAGGTCAGGTGGGAATGTGACTGTGGGCGTTGATGCCTTCGTGTCTGTCTGGCAGAGACTTCCGTACTATCGGTCACTTTCATTGATCGTCGGCTGGCGACCCATCAGGTTCATCACTGATATCGTTTATCGGAATGTCTTAGCTCCATTATTGTTTGCGATGCACAAAAGACGGCAGAGACGGCAAGTAAATTCACCCAGATAACGACCGATACCCTCAGGGGAATTTGAGCCGTAGTATCCCCCGTGGGAATATGCCCCATAGTGGAAATTAAGGCCAGACAATCCGTACCATTGCTTCGTTCCTACGATTGAACGGCAAGGTAAGTGGCCCATTATAGGTAGCCCTGATGACCTCTGAGGATGCCTTAACTACATCACGGGTCAGGTAACCCAGTAGTTGGGCTTCTGCCTTATCAAAGTTCCTATCATTGGCTCGACCGCTGTAGCTATAGGCAGCGTAGTAACCACCTTTGACAGTTACTATCTCAACAGTTGGATCAGTAGGCTGTGGGGCTGTCTCTGAGGTGTATGATGATGGCAGAAAAAACTGCATATACCCCACATCACTTTGCGCCCCCTGTGTAACTGGTACGGTCATTTCTATCTTCTCAGACTGAGCGACAGGAATGGTCATAGAGACTTTCTCAGCAGACTGGTTTGCCCCTGAGATGTATTTGAACAAGGTTCTGAATGCCTTGTTGGAACGTGTCTGACTGGAAACCTGGGCAGCTATACGATCACTGTATTTACGCACTTCATACCCATCCGCTTTGGATACGACATCATAAGGCGGTTCTTCGTACGCCATTGCTGATCCTCCAATGGAAATAGCGGGAGCCAGCACAAAGCAGCACATCATCAATGATCTAAGAATCTTTTTCATGGTTCTCAACCTGCACTGGTCACCCGAAAATTCAAGGCAAAGCGCCAGTAGAGACATTACAAATGCGATCTGTTTAGTGTGTCTGGTGCGGGTTATCAGCGAAACTTCGGCTGACCCGAACACCCACTAAATTCTTTCATGTAGAAGATTATACCTGATTATTTCAGTCAGAATATTGAGAAGTGCTGATATCTAAAACACTGATTGCCTTATCGTCTGACACCTGTTGGGATTAATGACAATATGAGGCGTCCTTATGACAGATGAACTTCCCAAGATTGACCGCTGGAACTCCGAACCGTTGGATGTCCACACGTGGTCAGAGCATCCTGAGATCAAAGCCTTGTGCGATCAGTTGTACGATGAAGCTGGACTGTCGGTGTAAGAGCCTAAAGGCAATCGCAAGGCCAAACGGACAGTCAAAGAAAGCCTCAGGGTTCTCATCCTTGATCTCTACGTAAATTGGCTGAAAGACCCGTCCATCAGCATTGGATTCAGTACGTCCATGAAGGATTACATAGTAGGTAGTCGTTACAATGGCCTCTTCATTCCCCGAAAGATTATCGAAGTGGAAGCGCTTCTCGTGGATGCTTGCTATGTTGAGGAATTGACGCACTTCAACAGCCCCGACAGAACCGCCCGGAGCTACACGACGCGGATCAGACATACAGAAGCCCTGAGATGTTTATTTAACAATCTCACCATCGACCTTCACGACATCGATAACAATGCCAGTGAAGAGTGCGTCATCCTTCACGACAAATACGTCGATGACCCTGATGACGATACCAACAGAAAGATTGAGTATAACGACAAAGACCTCAGTCCTGATGAATTTGCCCTTGTCGATACAATCCGAGGCCAACTACAAGCCTACAACGAGCTCCTCAAGCATACCTTTATCGACATACCCAGTTACACCTCCTCGACCTTCACTCGCACGATAAAGAATGGGCCATATGCAGGTCGTAAGCAGACCATATCCCTTGGCCCTGACAACAAGTTCGTGATCCGTGTTTTCAACGGTGGCCTTATAGGTAGGCGGAAGCGTGGAGGTCGCTACTATCGTGGTTGGTGGCAACAGATCGACAAAGAAGACCGTGCCAAAATCTACATCAACGACCAACCAACACTGGAAGTGGACTTCAAAGCCTTCCATCCCAACCTATTGTCGAATGAACTAGGTGTCAGATTGGATAATGATCCGTATAACCTTGGGGAATTGGTGCTTCCTGATGTTGTGACGACAAGGGAACAACAGAGGGCATACGTTAAACTCATAGTCCTGATGGGGATCAATGCCGATAGCGATAAAAAGGCATATCAAGCCTTCCGCATCAGTGATCGTAAGGACAAGCTGGGGCAAAGCCTGACAGACGTACAGCTAGGTGCGCTTCTGGATGCCTTCATCGACAAACACCCACAGTTCAAAGGAGTTCTGAATACAGGACAAGCCCTAAGGCTGATGAACATCGACAGTCAGATTGCCAACATGGTGTTGGATCACTTTACCGAGAAGGACATCCCAGTCCTCTGCATACATGACAGCTTCATAATTCAATATGACAAGGAACCCGAACTTCGTGGTATCCTAGATCAAGCTACTCATCAGGTCACCAATTACGCCATCAATCACGACATTAAGAACGAACGTAAAAGTCATCACGGAAAGGTAACTGGCAACATAGCGGGATATGAATAACCTGTAGTTGTTGAATACCATACGCCTATCCGTATTGACCCAACCAGTCAGTATCTTGATAGGAAGGCTAAGTTTACTAAGTGGCTAGAACTGACAGAGTATAAGCAGGGTGAGTAAGCAGGTAAGAGTAAGGGCTTAGGGACTGTCTCCTATGCCTCTCCCATTACTAGAGGAAGTAGAGATTGTCGTTTTAATACATGCCAGTGACATGCAGATAGGGACTATGTAATAAGCATCTCCCATTACTAGAACATATAGAAAGGTTCAGCAGATTACGGATAAAACACGCACAATGACTATGGGTGTTATCCTAGCGGTAATCGGCGCATTGCTGTTAACACCCGATACATTGCTGATGCGCCTGTCACAACTGGACGGCTGGAATATGCTCATCTGGCGTGGGAGCCTAAGTGGTTTGGCATATTTTGTTATTTGGGCGGTGCTTAATGGCTCAAAGACATTGCCAAAAGTAGTAACGTTTAACTTTAGTACGCTTATATGCTGCCAAATACTCAACGCTGTATTTTTTAGCTTAGCGATTGCACTGGCTCCTGTGGTGATAGTCCTCATTGGTGTTGCTACCGCCCCAGTTTTTGCGGCCCTTTTATCAAGATTTATCCTAAACGAGCCAATATCTAAGTTAACGCTAGTGACTGCTTTTGTGGTATTGGCTGGATTGTTGATTTCACTTCTGGGACATGATGTTGCAGGCTTAGTGCTGGATACAACCACCTTGGTTGGTTTGCTATTAGGGTTAGGCGTGGCTTTTGCGCTTGCGATGAATTTCACTTTGATACGCAAAGACAGCGAAGCGCCTTTTGTGCTGGCATTGTCTATCGGAGCAATTTGCGCCGCTTTGGTGGGATTTTTATGCGCTGATACATTACAATGGCTTTCTGTACCCAAAATGATGTCGATTGCCTTTACTGGCATATGCATCTTGCCGCTATCGTTCGTTGCACTGTCTTATGCCGCAAGAAGTATAAAATCTTCAACGGTTAGCTTAATCATGTTATCCGAAACAGCTTTGGGACCTCTTTGGGTATGGTGGGGAATAGGCGAAAAACCAACTTCGATGATGTTGATTGGTGGTGGGATAGTGCTTTCTGCACTCGTAGTATTCATTGTGTTTGAACGCAGGAATGAAGATTTTACGTCTGCTTAACTGGGAATGTTCGACCTGCATCAGCCTGAACGCACTGCCATTGAGGCAATTCTACATGAGCAACGACAGTCGATTCTAAATCAAGATAATACGGTCACAGGATTTAATGTAGACATCAATGCAGGAGCATCAGCAGGTCAGACTGTATTCCACGTACACTTGACCCCAAGACGTGATGGTGATGTCGCTGACCCCAGAGGTGGGGTGCTTGGGGCTATCCCAAGAAAGCAGGGGTATTAAGATGTTCTGCTCACAAACGACACACTTTCAATTGTCCTCAGAGCCTCTCTTGCGTTCCTACTCATCTAAGTTGGCCTTCATCATAGCCTCGTGTCTTGCGGCCTGACGCATGAGGGCTACTCCCAAGACCCATCCTGTAACTAAGGCACCAACCCCAAAAAGTCTCATATTACGTACTACCCAATCAGGTTGACCTGCGCTTTGGTCTAAAGCTGCGCCAATAAAAAAGAACACAGAGATGAATGACATGAGAATAATCAGGAACATTCCGTAGCCCTTTTTGAACTTGGGGAATACGGCGGCTAACGCCACAAGGATCATCTTGATGACTATGCTCATGTCTTGTGGCCTACTGTTTGATTTGATCGCATGATAACCATTAGACTAATCAGAGCGTCAACAACGGAAGTCGAAAAACTTCCAAACTTAACGCCCAACAACATTGTACGAGCCACTGAGCGAGAGCCAGCACGTTTGTGCAAACCCGTGAGCTAGGTGACAAGGTTTCACAACGACTGGATGGGGAAGGGTAGGGAAGAGCGCAAGGTTCATCTACAACAAGGCAACGACAAAACCTGAAAGCGGCTATATGTAGGTTTTCTTACCCGCCTAGTGGCAACAACTTAATGTACACTTTTACTATAAAGGGCTCTTAGGGAAAATGTACATTTTAGCATTCATTTTTGATGACTATTATTTGTTATGTGTCGTTTAATAAGCAGGAAGTAAAAGACCTGTGGCTACTAAGGACTAAATAGCTATCCGTTGTAGGTACTCAGCTAGTTTAGACATACTGTAGCCTCTGCCGTAGTTGGTTCCTACGCCTCCTACACTAGACCACCCACCAGCTTGATCTATGGCTTCTAGAGGCACGTCAGAGTCTCTCAGGCGGTCTCTGAAGCTATGTCTTAGGCAGTGGGTGGTCTTGCCGTTGAAGGACTTCTTGAGGTGCTTACAAAGCGTAGCTGAAGCCCCTGTATTGTTAAACTAGCCAGCACCAGCATACCGCGGGAACAAGTAAGGACTGTCACTCGTAGCCCCTAGTAACTTCTGTAGGGCTTTTGTGGCACTATCAGAGACGACAGGTAGCGACCTCTTGCTATTCTCAGTCTTGAGACCTCTGCTGTCATTCTCTCTGATATTAATAACCAGTAAGTCCTCAGTGTGGATTACATCCTGTTTCATTAGGCCAAGAACCTCAGATAAGCGACAACCAGTTTCACCAAGAATAGGCAGTATCAAGCGTAGCTGACCATAAGCTAGAGAGGCGCTGTACAGCTTCTTGAGTTCAGCCACAGAGAACGGTTCCCTTGAGGTCGCATCTTTACCTTCACCCTTGATGATGATCCTTGAGAACGGGTTCCTTTTGTCTATGTCGTAATCCCAATAAGCAAAGTTCAGGATAGACGTAAGACACTGGAGCCTTCTTCTACGGGTGCTGGTTTTCTGTTCGCTGTAGGACGCTAGAAACGCTTTGGCATGGATTCTGGTGTACTGGTCTACAGGTAAATCACCGGCTACCTCTATGAGTCGCCTTACAGACTGCTCTGAGGGCTTTGGATTGATCTATTTTAGGTCCAGAAACTCATCGAAAACTTCGCTTAAAACTAGCACTTGCTGTCCCCTTGATTCGTTTGTTTAATCAAGAGTTAATTTGGTGCGGGCGGGGGGACTCGAACCCCCACGGGCATTCGCCCAACAGATTTTAAGTCTGGTGTGTCTACCATTCCACCACGCCCGCATAGTCCTTTGCTGCTTCACAAAAGTCCTGACGCAATCTTTAGCGCCACACAATGGCGATCACAATGCGTTTCAAAGCCGAAAATGCGGATAACGCGTCTAAAGATCTGTTTCTGCAGTGGGCGCATCGCCGGTCAGAAACTGGCGCTCTTTCAACCAGGGATTAAGCGTTAAAGCCTTTCGTAAAACTTTCTGCGCGTCTGCATCGCGTTTCATCCCGATCAAGGTCAGCGCCTTGCCTGCAATTGCGGCGATATGTGTCGGGGATCGGTCAATCGCACGGTCCAAATCGATCAAGGCGGGTTCATAGTCTTCGCGCAAAAACAGCACGAATGCGCGCTGATTGTAGCCCTCGGCGTAGTCTGGACAGTAGGCAATCAATTGCTCGAATGCTTTGATCGCGCCGTCAAAATCGAAACTGGAACGCCTCGCCATCCCGTCGTCCAACATTTGCTGGGCCCTGTCGTCCGGAGCGTCGGCCCAAAGTGCCCACATATCGTTGGAAATCCGTGCCACCGCCGTCTCATTTGGGGCAATTTTTACGGCGTCTAGCAAGCGTTTCATAGACGCGCGATGATCGGTTGGGGCAGGGCAGTCAGCGGCCGCAAAACTGGCGAAACCGGCGAGAATAGCGGAGAAAGCATGGTTTTTCACAAGGTGGAGGATGGCGTGAATGCGCATCCTGTCAAGATGGTGCCTCTCAGCGCCACGCAAGTGTGATCACCTAAAACGCCTCGCTGCTGTCTTCTTTCACGGCCTGCATCGCCACATAGGTCGAGGTGTTCGAGATATGGGGCAGTGTCGAAAGCTTCTCCGCTAAGATCTGCCGATAGCTGCTCATATCGCTGACGCGCACCTTCAACAGATAGTCAAAATTTCCAGCAATAAGATGGGCTTGCTCGATCTCAGGGATCGCGCGCACGGCTGTGTTGAACGCTTTGAGCGCAGATTCGCGGGTGTCAGACAGCCTGATTTCTACAAAAGCCACATGCTCACGCCCCAACTGAATAGGATCCAGCATCGCGCGATAGCCTTTGATAACACCGTTTTTCTCAAGTCGTTTCAATCGCGTCTGGGTAGGGGATTTCGACAATCCGATACGGGTTGCAAGTTCGGTCACGCTGATACGCCCTTCCGAAGCGATTATCTTGAGAATCTTATGATCAAAACTGTCCAAATCGTTACGGTTAAATTGCATGGTATATCCTCAATTTTCGGGACATTGATCTACTTAATGGTAAAAAGTCAATCGGTACGGATTGGAAATATTCTATAGAGTAAGCGAAATACCCGCCTAGGAGATTGGCCCATGTCCTTCAATATCCCAAATTACGCCGAAATCGACTCTCAGACCTTCGCGGATCAAACTCAAAGGGTTCACGCACTGGCAGATAAAGCCGATCTCAGCGTGCAAGATCGCACGCGGATCAGCGAAAATGCGGCCGCGCTCATCACAAACATTCGCAACGCGAATGACCCTGGTCTGATGGAAGTCTTTCTTGCGGAATATGGCCTTTCCACTGACGAGGGTGTCGCGCTGATGTGCCTTGCGGAAGCCTTGCTGCGCGTTCCTGACGCGGACACCATTGATGCGTTGATTGAAGACAAGATCGCGCCCTCCGATTGGGGCCAGCATTTAGGCCATTCCTCATCCTCTCTGGTGAATGCGTCCACGTGGGCGTTGATGCTGACGGGTCGTGTGTTGCAAGATGATCAACCGGGGCCGGTGGGGCATTTGCGTGGCGCGATCAAACGCTTAGGTGAACCAGTCATTCGCACCGCCGTCAGCCGCGCGATGAAGGAAATGGGTCGCCAGTTCGTGCTTGGCGAAACCATTGTGAGTGCCATGGAACGCGCTGCCAAGATGGAAGCGAAGGGCTTTTCCTATTCCTACGATATGCTTGGCGAGGCGGCGAAAACCGATGCAGATGCAAAGCGTTATCACCTCTCCTACAGTCGTGCCATTTCGGCGATTGCGCAGGCTTGCCACTATGAGGACAGCCGCGACAATCCCGGCATTTCCGTCAAACTTTCTGCGCTTCATCCACGCTATGAAGTTTCGCAGCGCGCGCGCGTGATGGAGGAACTTGTCCCGCGCCTGCGTTCGCTCTCGTTGTTGGCAAAATCCGCAGGCATGGCCCTTAATATCGACGCGGAAGAGGCGGATCGCTTGACCCTCTCGCTAGACGTTATCGAAGCGGTTTTGTCCGAAAAAGCTCTCAAAGGTTGGGACGGGTTCGGCGTCGTTGTGCAAGCCTACGGGCCCCGTGCGCCCTTTGTGATAGATCACCTGAATGCTCTTGCGACCCGTATGGATCGCCGCATTATGGTGCGTCTCGTCAAGGGGGCGTATTGGGACACGGAAGTAAAACGTGCGCAAGTCGAGGGCCTCGACGGTTTTCCAGTGTTTACTTCCAAGCCCGTCACAGATGTCTCCTACATCGCCTGCGCGCGCAAATTGCTGGGCATGACGGATCGTATATATCCGCAGTTTGCCACCCATAACGCCCATACTGTCAGCGCGATTTTGCATATGGCGACCGATAAATCTGCTTTTGAATTCCAACGCTTACATGGCATGGGCGAGGTGATGCATACCCTTGTCATGGCCCAACACAACATCCGTTGCCGCATCTATGCCCCCGTCGGCGCGCACCGTGATCTTCTGGCCTATCTCGTACGTCGCTTGCTTGAAAACGGGGCCAACAGCTCCTTCGTAAACCAAATCGTGGACGAGGACGTTAGCCCCGAAGAGATCGCACAAGACCCGTTTGAGGCGGCGTTTAGTGCTGACAAGTGGCTCGCCACGGGGCCAGAATTGTTCCAGCCAGAGCGCGTGAATTCGATTGGTTTCGATCTCAACCACACGCCGGACCTTACACAAATAGAAGCGGTACGCGCACCTTTTAAAACGCACACATGGTCTGCCACATGTTTGATCGCGGGGCAGGCCACTGGGGGTAACACAATCAATGTCACCAACCCGTTTGATCCCGATCAAAATGTCGGCACGGCCAGCCAAGCAAATGACGCGATATCAGAGGCAGCGTTGAGCGGCGCGCAGATCTGGAAGGCATCCCCTTCAGAGCGGCGCGCAACCCTCCACAAAGCTGCCGATCTATTCGAAGCAGGCTACGGCGAACTCTTCGCATTGCTTGCGCGCGAAGCTGGCAAGACCTTGCTCGATTGCGTCGGTGAACTTCGTGAAGCCGTTGATTTCTTGCGCTATTATGCAGAACGCACAAATGACGATGCACCCATCGGCACCTTTACATGCATCTCCCCATGGAACTTCCCGTTGGCAATTTTCACAGGTCAGATCAGCGCCGCATTGGCTGCTGGTAATGCCGTTCTGGCAAAACCAGCGGAGCAAACCCCGCTCATCGCGCATCTCGCGGTGACCTTGCTCCACGAAGCAGGCGTTCCTTGCGCAGCGTTGCAATTGATCCTAGGCACGGGGCAGGTGGGCGCCGCGCTGACGTCTGACCCACGTGTAGACGGCGTCGCCTTCACAGGCTCAACTGCGACCGCGCAAATCATCCGCAGCTCTATGGCTAAGCACCTCGCGCCCGACGCGCCCTTGCTTGCGGAAACCGGCGGCTTGAATGCTATGATCGTGGACAGCACAGCACTCCCTGAACAGGCCGTCACGGCCATCATTGAAAGCGCCTTTCAATCCGCAGGCCAGCGTTGCTCTGCCCTGCGGTGCCTTTACGTGCAAGAAGATGTGGCCGACACGATCCAGGACATGTTAATCGGGGCCATGCACGAACTCTGCATGGATGCGCCGTGGGCCTTGCACACGGATGTAGGCCCCTTGATTGACGCGCAGGCGCAAAAGCAAATCGGCGCATATGTGGAGCACGCCCGCGCGTCTGGGCGCGTCTTGTTCCAGCTTGATCCGCTGAAGAACGGCCATTTCGTTCCGCCTGTGTTGATCCGCGTCGATAGTATCGCCGATCTTGAACGCGAGGTCTTCGGTCCCGTTCTCCATATCGCGAGGTTCAAATCAAACGAGCTGGACCGCGTGATAAACGACATCAACGATACGGGCTACGGTCTGACCTTCGGTCTGCAAACTCGCATAGATGACCGAGTGCAACACGTGTCAGAACGGATCAAGGCGGGCAATATCTATATCAACCGCAATCAAATCGGGGCGATCGTCGGTTCGCAACCCTTTGGGGGTGCCGGACTTTCTGGTACAGGCCCGAAAGCGGGTGGGCCGCTTTATCTCTCGCGTTTTCGTAAACTCGAAACCGTAGACGCCAGCGGGGCCTTCCACAGAGTAATGTCGTTGAGCGATCTCAACACAGCTATCAAGGTCGAAAATACGCCGCACAAGATCCACAAATCCATCCTACCAGGTCCCACGGGGGAGCTTAACCAAATCAGCCGCCACGCGCGCGCGCCATTTCTATGCATGGGGCCGGGGGCTGACGCGGCAAAGAGCCAAGCGGAGGCCGTCAAAGCACTAGGCGGACGAGCCATCATCGCTACGGGCGATTTAACGCCAAGCGAATTGATAAACCTCAATGGCATTTCAGGCGTGATCTTCTGGGGCAACCCCATGCAAAAACGCGACATCGCCCAAGCACTGGCCGCTCGCACAGGCGCAATCCTTCCACTCCTTACCGGCTTGCCAAACGCCGGATACGTCCTCGAAGAACAACATCTTTGCGTCGATACAACCGCAGCTGGCGGCAATGCCGCGCTCCTCGCTGAAAGCGTGCCTGATACCTAATCGCTTGACCTTTGGGTGGGCAAACTCCAGCCTGCCCAAATGCTTCCAATTCGCGACCATAACCCGTCGGGGCGCACGCCCTATGTCACCTACACGCTGATCGCCATCAACGTGCTCATTTTTCTTGCGTTCAATCTCTCGCTGGGGGAAGGCCGCGCGCTGAATGCGTTTTATTATGACTGGGGCATGGTGCCGCTTCATATCTCGCGCGGGCAGGACTATTACACGCTTGTGACCTCGCAATTTTTGCATGGTGGCATCATGCACATCGGCGGTAATATGCTTTTTTTGTGGATTTTTGGTGACAATATGGAAGATGAAATGGGCCACATCGGTTTTCTTATTTTCTACCTTGTCAGCGGCGTTTTTGCAGCCCTCGCGCAATGGATCGTCGAGCCAAGTTCAACCATCGTCACCATCGGCGCTTCAGGTGCAATCGCGGGTGTAATGGGAGGTTACTTGTTGCTTTTCCCAAAAGCGAAAGTCGATATCCTGCTGATCTTATTTATCTTCTTCCGCATTTTCCCGATTCCCGCGTGGATTATGTTGGGCGTGTGGTTTGCGTTGCAGGTCGGCAATGGTTTTGCGTCTGATCCTGATCTTGGCGGCGTCGCTTATTGGGCACATGCGGGTGGCTTCGTGGTGGGTCTGATCTTGGCGATCCCGACCTTCCTCAAGCTCGGCGGTTTCTCCTACTGGCAAGTAAACCACGGCAAACCCCCGCATCCCGACGCCGAATACGAACTCACCAACAGTCGCATCCCGCGGGTTCGGCGCAAATAGCACTGCCCAACGCGGCAGAATCGCTTGTTGTCTGAAGTGGGCTGCCCCATAGTTTTTTTGAAATTTTAGACCATCAGGAGACCCAAAATGACCAAGCTTAAGATCACACTTACGATGGCACTCAAAACACTGTTTCTCGCCGCATGCGATAGACAATTGGAAGATTCTTTCTAATTTTTAATTTTATATCAATAACTTACAATTTTTAAAATTTGACGAACTGGAGTGTTAATATGAAAGTGAATCCGCTTGGCCGAACTGGAATCCTTGTGCCTGAGCTATGCCTCGGGACGATGACCTTTGGCACTCAAACGCCCGAAGCGGAGGGGCATGAGCAGATTGATATCTCGCTCGATGCGGGCTTGAATTTTCTCGACACCGCGGAAATGTATCCGGTGAATCCGATTAGCGCTGAGACGCAGGGTGACAGCGAACGCGTTGTTGGCACGTGGCTCGCGAAGACAGGGCGGCGCGATGATGTGATCGTCGCGACGAAACACTCCGGTAATGGTTGGGATCATATTCGTAACAAAGCGGGCATTTCCGCGGCCAGCATTCCCGAAGCGATAGACGGTTCGCTGGAACGTTTGCAGACGGATTACATTGATCTTTACCAGTTTCATTGGCCCAATCGCGGCTCCTACATGTTTCGCCAGAATTGGACCTTTGATCCCTCGAAGCAGAACCGCGCCGAAACCTTAGATCATATGATCGAAACGCTAGAAGCGCTGCAAACCGCTGTTGATGCAGGGAAAATTCGTGCGTTCGGTCTCAGCAATGAAAGCGCGTGGGGCACATCCGAGTGGTTGCGCCTGTCCGAGACAGGTCATGGTCCGCGTGTCGCATCGATCCAAAACGAATATTCGCTGCTCTGTAGACTCTATGACACCGACCTCGCAGAACTCAGCGTGAACGAAGACGTCGGCTTGCTGGCTTTTTCCCCCTTGGCAACGGGTTTGCTAACCGGAAAATATCAAGGCGGAGCTGTGCCCGATGGGTCTCGCCTCAGCGTGTCAGATGGGCTTGGCGGACGTGTCACGACCCGTGTCTTTCCTGCCGTCGATGCCTATCTTGCAATCGCGCAAAAACATGGGCTGGACCCAGTTCATATGGCGTTCGCGTGGTGTCGCACACGGCCCTTTATGGCCTCTGCGATCTTCGGGGCAACGCGTACGATTCAACTCAAACATGCGCTTGGATCCGTCGATGTGACTCTCAGCCAAGAGGTACTTGACGATCTCAACGAGGCGCACCGCCAGCATCCGCAGGTGTATTAAGCGATGGAGCAGCTGGGCTTTGATTTGGGATCAGCGCCAACCCCAAAGGTCGAGCCCGCATTTAATAGCGCGCAGGATTTTTCTAGTACGCTAAGTCACTGGATGGGAACGCAAAAAGGGGCGGCTAAGCTGTTCGCGCACCCGATTGAAACGCCAGTTGGCACGATGGTCGCTGTGTGTGACGCGACCCATTTGCATTTACTTGAATTCGCAGATCGTAAAGAGCTGCCAAAAGAGCTGCGTAAATTGGGCGCGTCTTTGGGATCCATTGCAACGGGTCAAACCCAGATCACACGCAATTTGCACGATCAACTCGGGGCCTATTTCGCGACGTCGCTCTCAAATTTCTCCATTCCGATGGTGTTGCACGGGA
>Ga0206130_10004470_pt1 | contig 17282 bp, 10 predicted proteins | sample Helgoland_Spring_9_FD_148637 | JGI IMG/M metagenome (GOLD analysis project Ga0206130, IMG submission 148637) | Pelagic subsurface seawater microbial communities from Kabeltonne, Helgoland, North Sea - Helgoland_Spring_Bloom_20160512_1 | ecosystem: Environmental > Aquatic > Marine > Epipelagic ... | reverse complement strand
GATGTCTATGATTTTCATGATCGAATGATTAAGAACCTTTCTGATACTACTAAGCTAAGATATTTTTGCGAACCTAAGATGGACGGTGCGGCGATATCTTTAGTTTATGAAAATGGTATTTTAATTCGAGGAGTCACTCGAGGGGACGGAACCGTTGGAGAAGACATTACTTCCAACATTAGAACTTTAAAATCTATTCCCCTGACTTTAAAAGAATCTAATGACGCCTTTCCCAAGCTGATAGAGGTTCGAGGAGAAATTTTTATTAGCAAAGCAGATTTCTTAAACCTAAATAGTGCTGCTGCACTAGAAGACCAAAAAGTCTTTGCAAATCCAAGAAATGCTGCTGCAGGTAGCCTGAGACAGCTTGATCCAATGGTTACCAGCTCAAGACCATTGGCCTTCTTTGCTCATGGTGTTGGCGCATGCGATGGCAGCACTTTTAATTCTTTAGAAGAACTATTTCAAAGCTTCGCTGACTGGGGTCTGCCTGTTAATCAATTAAATAGATCTGTTGATTCAATAGAGGGATGTTTAGAGTACTTTCAAGAAATAGAAAGCACTAGAGACAAAATTCCTTTTGAGATAGATGGTGTGGTATTCAAGGTTGCTGATATTGCTGTGCAGAATAATTTAGGTGAAATTGCACGTTCACCTCGATGGGCTATCGCGCATAAGTTTCCAGCAGAGGAGGCAACCACAGAAATTGTTGGTATTGATTTTCAGGTGGGTCGAACAGGGATACTGACGCCTGTGGCTAAGCTTAAATCTATTAATGTTGGCGGAGTCAATGTAAGTAAATGCACCCTTCATAATATTGATGAGTTACAAAGACTCGATCCAAGAGTGGGAGATCAAGCAGTCATTAAAAGGGCAGGTGATGTTATTCCCAAAATGATCAGGGTAATACCTTTAAAAAAATCCAGGGGATTGCCGGTTTCCATTCCGAAATCTTGCCCTTGCTGCAATTCTAAGGTGGTTACTAATTCTCAATCTGATTGGCATGTCTTAAGCTCGGATAATAAACCATTAAAGAAATTTTCCAGTCTATATGAGGCTAATGAATATATTGAACATCACGCTTCTCAAGGGCTAGTGATAGAAGAGCAAAAAATTAACAGCCCTTTTATTAAATGCTCAGGAGACAATCTATGTCCTGAAATCATTCAAGGTAAATTTACACATTTTGTTTCTCGCAAAGCCATGGATATAGATGGCCTGGGTCAAGAGATACTAGCCACATTAATTCAAAAGAAATTTGTGAAAGAGTATGCAGATATTTTTAAACTTGAGGACCATCGCATCCAACTAGCCTCGCTGGAACGTTTCGGAGAAAAATCAGTCGATAACTTGATCAACTCAATTCGGCTTGCTTCTAAGGTTGATCTTTTTAGGGTCATCTACTCCCTTGGAATTGAAGAGGTTGGAGAAACAACTGCTAGAAACCTTGCCATGCATTTTGGGGAATTTAATGCGTTATCTAATGCTACTTTTAAGGAATTGCTAATAATTCAGGACATAGGCCCAAGAGTTGCTTCAAAAATTAAGGACTACTTTGATGAAAGGGGCAATCAAGAAATCCTAGAGAATCTCTTGCCATTGCTGGAGATCACCTTACCTAAATCCAAGGGTGAAGAGGGCAGTAAATTAAGCGGTTTGCAAATTGCTATTACGGGGAAATTGATCTCAATGTCACGTGATGAGCTAAAAGATATGCTATTAGAGAATGGGGCAAAAGTTACATCCTCTATTTCAAAAAATACCAACTATCTAGTGGCTGGAGAAAATGCTGGCTCTAAACTTACCAAAGCAAAAGAGCTTGATGTTAAAATTTTAGATGAAAATGATATAGGTAGTTTTTTAAATGATCCAAAAAAATTCTTTTAGAGCGGCTTTTCTCTTACCATTCTTGCTCGTATCTTGTGTAAGCTCTCCGCCTGAGCAACCAGATAATATCTGTGAAATTTTTAAAGAAAAAAAAAGTTGGTACAAAGCAGCAATCAAAACTGAAAAAAGATGGAAATTACCTCCCTATGTTTTAATGGCTTTTTTTCACCAAGAATCCAGTTTTCAGGCAAAAATTAGACCAGAACGAAAAAAACTTCTTGGCTTTGTTCCGTGGTTTCGGCCCTCATCTTCTTTAGGCTATTCCCAGGCTTTAAAAAATACTTGGGAAGAGTACCAAAATGAAACTGGCAACACATGGTCAAGCCGAACTGATTTTGCTGATTCAGCAGATTTTGCGGGCTGGTATGCCAGCAAAGGTTTTTATCAAGGCTTTTCAGCCACTGATGCACGCTCTTTATATCTTGCATATCACGAGGGTTATGGAGGATTTAAAAAAAAGACGTATCGTAAGAAGCAATGGCTCATCAAAGTAGCCGATAGAGTTCAGGCTAGATCAGAGATGTACCAAAAACAATATTGGGGCTGCGCTAAGGAATTGAAAAGGAAGAGATTCTTCTTTTTTTAAGCTAAACCTCTAATATCTCTAGCTTTAATTCTTCAGCCTGATCTTTAAAACTTTCACCGGCCAAAATTGATTTTTTAGACTCTTTGGTAAGATATTTTTTATTTACCCTGACTAGATCCTCTATTGAGCAATTAATAATCCTTTGTCTAGATGCTAGGCGTTCGTCTACGCTGATGTCTTCTAAATTGAAGTTAAAATCATTTTTTGCTTCACCAACTGGAGACAGCGGTTTATCTATTGAAGAGACAACACCCAAAATAGCTTCTTCCAAATGCTGCTCATTAATTGAGGTTTTAGCCCATGAAATTGCATCTTCAAAGGCCTGAAAGGTTTCTTTGCATTTAGGATCTCGATATGAAAATAATTTAAATGTATTAGTGGCAGTATCATTTGAGGCACCAGCACCATAGGCACCACCTTTTTCTCTAATTGCAGTATGAAGGAATCCATTTCTTAAAACGGTTGCTAGAACAGTCAAAGCTGCAGAATCAGGGTGCTCTCTTGCTACTCCGGCAAAAGCTTGAGCGCAGTAGCAAACTTGAGAGCCTGTGATCCAGGCGATTTGTGACTTAGTCGCATCAATCAACCGCTGTTCTTGATTAGCTTGAGACGCTTCAAACTCTTCTAATTTATTTTTTAAGGCATCTTTTGTGCAAGCAGTAAAAATTTTGTGTGGTTTATTGGAGACTTTGCTATGAATATTTCGAAGAATATTAATAATATAGCTGACATCTCCATCTAGCTGAATCTTTAAAATTAATTCTTTGGTGCGGTGAATCATCTGTAAGCCCGACAAATGAAAAGAAGTAGTTGCTAAGGTATTTAATGAGCTGGCTGCTGAATTCATTGCCAGGTAATGACCATTTTGATTCAATGATTCATCATTTCTAGCAACAAAGATATTCAATAAATCTAACACTCTCTTCTCTTCATCGAATCTCACAGATTTTATGGTATTGAATATCAACTCTTCCATGGCATTAAAATTTTCTTCGAGACATTTTGAGGCAATGCTCAAAAATAATGTTCCTGGCTCTGAAGATTCTTTGGTTTGAAGTTTTATTGCTGCGCTTATACCGCCACTGATTTTTGATTGATGAGCTTGAATTTTTTCATATGATTTATCTTGGATACCAACTTCAGTAATAATAAATGTATATAAAGATGAAAATAATAACTCTTCATTGGTTAAGTTACTGCATGGAAACAGAAAATCTGAATAAACCAGACCATTTGTTCCAACTTCATAGATTGATCTATTACCAACTTCTGCATTTGACTCTGAATACTCTCTTTGAAGAGGAATGTCTTCTATAGTGACCTTTGGAAGAAGGCTGGCATCATCCTCTGCCTCTTGTCTTATTTTAAGATCATCAGCAAGCTTAATAATCTTATTCTTGTCTAGATCTGAAAGAGTATCTTCTTTTTCTTTAAGTTTAGATGAGAAATATTCTTCAAGATTGTCATTAAAGCTAGAATCAGGCTTCAGCTCGTAAGTTAATCGATGAGAGTTCGAAAGCAAAGCAGATTCAATTAGACTTTCTATGTAACCTTCTTTGCTAATTTTTTCTTTGAGCTTGGTAAAGTTTTCATCTAAATCTAGCATCGATATTGGATTATCATAATGAATACATGCATTCATGCATCCAAGCATTAATTGCAATCCATAGGGCATTCCGCCACCAGATATCTCTCTTTGACCAATTTCAAGCTGATGCAGCGCAGAAGAAATTAATTCCTTAGGAACACCATTTTTGACTAAATCCTGAAGCGTTGAAAGAATTAATCCTTCAACATTCTTTGCTTGATCAGCAGCAACGCCTTCTAAACCTGCCATAAAGACAATTTCTTTATTGCTTGGCTCAATGCCAAGAAATGGAGAAGGGGATTTCCCAAGATCACTTTGCTCTAAAGCCTTTCTTAAAGGGGAGGATGAATTATCAAGCAAGATATTTGATAAAAAATACTTCTCTAATAAGTTTAGGGGGTCATGGCTATTTCCAATCAACCAGCTTATAACCACATGATGATTGTCTTCATCTCCGGGCAGGGGTTGATAGGTGCCTTGAGCACTCACTGGAGCTGTAAATATTTTAGCGGGTTGAATAACTAGCTTTTGCGAAGCTGGAGTGAATTTATTAAATACATTCCGTTCTAAATGATCGTGAATTTCATCAATCACCACATTACCAAATGTAAAAAAAGTTGCATTACTTGGATGGTAGTGTTTTTGATGGAAAGCAACTAAATCCTCATGCGTTAAATCAATAATCTTTTCTGGATCTCCGCCACTATTGTGATGATAGGTAGTTTCTTCAAAAAGGTGTTTTGACATCCCGTGCCATAATTGATCTGTCGGCGAGCTCATAGCACCTTTCATCTCATTGAAAACCACACCCTTTATCTCAAGATTTTGATTAGAGTCAAGCTCTAATCTATGGCCTTCCTGAGAGAAATCCAATGGATCTAATTTAGGAAAAAAAGCTGAATCCACATAAACATCTAGTAAATTCTTAAAATCCTTATTATTTTGAGTTGCAAATGGATAAGCCGTCCAATCACTTGAAGTGAATGCATTCATAAATGAATTTAATGATCTTCTGATCATCATAAAGAAAGGATCGCGGACAGGGTATTTTTCAGAACCGCACAAAGAAGTATGTTCCAAAATATGGGCCACACCAGTTGAATCTTCTGGGATGGTGCGAAATGCAACCATAAATACTTTCTCATCATTAGGCGAATCTAAATGAATGTGTTGTGTATTAAATTTAGAATGCTGATAAATCTGCGCATTTACATTTAATAATTCAATTTCTTTGGATTCTTTTAATTCAAACATAGCTTTTCATGAAAAGTAAATGCATTATATTAGTCATATTAACAACAGATTACTATTACAAATGACATATAAAATGTATCCATTTATTGTCGGCATATTGTTTTTCTTTTCGGCGTGCACTTCTGCACCATTCATCGAATTAAACAGCAGAGATAATTTTCAACTTGAAGGCGGCACTAAATTTTCAGTATCTTTAAATCGGGATAATTTGCCGGTTGAGATGGACCCTATTTTGATCGAAAATCTGGGCGAGGCAGTTACAAACTATCTTGAGGGCACAGGACATCAATCTTCTTTAGACGCCCCAATTATTATTGAGCTTAGCGTTGATAGTAAAGATAAAATTAAAGTTGATGATTTCCGTTACTACGGCTATCCAATTCATAGATCATACTTGTATGATACTGATCGCATTAATTCTGTGCCCGAGTTTTATTTACGAATCTCTATCAAAGATGTTGGTCAAGATAAAACTTTATGGACTGGATTAACAAAATGGAGAAAGGGATCAAGCTTTGCTCCAATGGATATGCCTTCGGCAGAGTTATTGATAGAAAATCTTCTGGTTAATCTATAAATCTCATTGGATCGATTGATAAGGTAATTCCGGTAGAAATAGGATTTGGAGACTGACTTATTTGAGAGGCGATGAGCTCTCCCATCAATGGTGCTAAGCTAAATCCTCGACTGCCCAAAGCGCCGATAGCATAGATATTTTGATCATTAGATATTTTACCTGCAATGGGCAGTCTGTCTTTGCTGCCTAGTCTGAGTCGCGCTTCAGTTAATGCTCCATCTCCAGACCCTAAATTAACTTTAAAATTTCTCTCTGTTCTTGAAATTAAATCATTGGTTGCTTCTGAAGAGGGGAGGAGATCTTGAAAATCTTTTTGATGGGTGGAGCCAATCCAAGTCACGCCATCAATAGAGGGCAAGATATATCCCTCGGAATTAATTGGAAGTGAACATGCAATATCTTGACTGTTTTTTAAACCTACAAGCTGGCCCTTTGAAATTTTTAAACCAGGCATTACATTCAATAATCCTGCGCCGCTTGCAATCACAACGGCATCGTATTGATTATTATTTTCTTGGTTTGAAAAATTTAAAGATATTTTAGAATTATTTTCATAGGTATTTTCAAAGCAATGCTCTGTATAAATTTTAATCTTTTCATGTCTAAGCAAAGCTTGACAAAGTGCTTGAGGAAAAAGATACCCGCCTTTTAAAACCTTTAAGCCTTTGGATTCTAATTTAAATTCTTTTTTCATTTCAGCCTCAGTGAACTGTTGAAAAATATCTGTTCTATCTAGCCCTATCATTTGTTGCAGCCAATCTTCTTGGTATGCATTAAAATGCGAGAAAAGCAGCCCAGTTCTTTTGTATTCATTTTGAAATTTTGAGTAAAGACGATCAGCAAAAAAGTAACTTTGAGCAATCAAATGAGCATAGGAACTATTGTTTGCAGAAAATCTAGGATACATGGCTGCAACTGGATTGCTTGAAGTGCCGCATGCAGCTTCTTGGCCATATTCATATACGTCGACTTGCATTCCATGATTCGCAGCAGCATGAGCAGCGCTACTGCCAGCAATGCCTGAGCCGATTATGGCAATCTTTGATAGCACACCAGAAGAAAAGTTTTGAGCATGTTTTCTGGGTAATATTTTACCAATGAGTTTATGTCTTTTATTTCCAAACCCCTTAACCTTAGAGACGTCGTAACCAAATTTTGTGAAATTTCTTTTTACGAATCCCGCTGATGTAAAAGTCCCAAAGGTTGCCTGATTAGAAGATAATAAAGCAACAAGCTGACTAACTGAGCTATTCCACATAGCCTGATTCTTCGAGGGATCAAACCCATCTAAATACCATGCATCAATTAGATTGTTTGAAAATCCTAGAAGGTTCTGCAAAGCAAGCTCTGCATTATTTTGAATAAGTGTAAGCCGAATATTTAATTCAGGTAACTCTATTCTTTGCATGTCATTGTGTATGGGTGAGTAGTGACTTAAAAAATACTTACCAATTTCATGAAGTTCTGGAAAATTCTTCAGCACTTTAGAGATTTCTTCTTTCGACGGCAAGGCCTCTTCGATGGAAACATAATTTAAGACTTCAGAAGAGGACTCGCATTGAGATTGATTCCAAATCATTGCAGTGACAAAAAAATTTAAACCAAATCCAAAGCCTAATTCTCCTATGCTAAGTTTTTCAGATTGTTTGAATCGATCCTCAAGATTATTGGGAGTGATAAAAACATCTTTAATTTCTTTAATTGCATCGGCTTGAAAAAATCTATCGTCATAGCTAGAAGAGTATGGCAAACCGTCAATCCAATCTATCTCTTGCAGTTTAGTTTCAAATGGGTTGTTAAAAACGCTATGATGTATTGGCATTAGGAGACGCTCATGAAATTACTTTTTAATTTTTTTTACCTGTTTATTATAAGTGGTCTTTTTATCTCCTGCTCAAAAACAGAGCCACTAGCAGTTGCGCCTAACAATGATGACTTGTTGGTACAAAATCTATACGAACACTCCAAAGAATTTACACAAAATATTTATTCATATGAAAATGGTATTCATGCAGCCGTTGGTTTCGGAATAGCTAACTCTTATATGGTTGAGGGCGATACAGGCAATATTATTATCGACTCAACTGACAGTGTGTATCAAGCAGAAAAAGTGTATGCAAAGTTTCAAGCAATTAACAGCAATCCAATCTCCGCAATTATTTATACTCACAATCATGCAGATCACACCTTGGGTGCAAGTTACTTTGTTAACCAGCAATTAGACGCACCTTTAATTATTGCTCATGACTCAACAGCAAAAGCAGTTGAGAAACTTTTTGGTATTTTAAATCCCATCATCTCGTCTCGCTCTTCAAAAATGTTTGGCACTCAATTACCAGAATCAGAGGTAGTTAATGTTGGAATAGGTCCATTTCTAAGCACCGGAAAAAGTGCTCCTGGTTATGTAAAGCCCAACCTAACATTTAAAGATGAATTAAAAATAACGCTTAGCGGTATTGCCTTTGAGTTTTACCATGCTCCAGGTGAAACAGATGATCAAATATTTGTTTGGCTTCCTGAGCTTCAAGCATTATTTCCCGGCGACAATATTTATAAAACTTTTCCAAACCTTTACACCATAAGAGGTACTTCACACAGAAATGTTAGTGCATGGGTGAACAGTTTAGATCATATGATTTCATTTCAACCAAAGCATTTATATCCCAGCCATACCCGTCCTTTATCAGGTTCAGATGTGCTAGATGTTCTAACCCTCTATAGAGATGGAATTCAGTTTGTGCATGATCAAACTATTAGACTAATGAATTTAGGTTTTTATCCTGAAGAGATCATTGAGCAAATAAGTCTTCCACAAAATATTGTTTCATCTCCATTTTTTAATGAGTTTTATGGCACAGTGAGATGGTCGGTTAAAAGCATTTTTAATGGTTATCTGGGCTGGTTCTCAGGCAATATTTCTGAGCTTGACCCCACTTCAATCTCCAAAAAAGCCGAACTTATGTCTGAAATGATTGGCGGCTCAGATAATCTTTTTCAGCAGCTAGAAAAGGCAATAAATAATGAAGAAATGCAATGGGCACTTGAGCTATCTGATCTTTTACTGGCACAACATTACAAAACCGAAGAAGTTAAGGCGTTAAGGGCTCAAGCAGCTTATTTTATTGGCAGAATGTCTTCAAACCCAAATAAAAGGAATTATTTTTTAAGCGAGGCGCAAATATTAAGAGATGGAGAAAACAAGAGTCTGGATGTAAGGCCCAAAGCAAGCATGTTGGAAGAGGTCCCAATTAATATGTTTTTTGAGGCCTTAAGTGTTCGACTTAATCCTGCAAAAGTTCCAGAATCTGAAATCACTAATGCATGTTTTACATTCTCATCTGAGGTCATCATAACCATTACAATAAGAAATCAAATTGCACAGATGACCAGCCAAACTCCTGATGAGTGCGATCTTCAAATCAACACTTCAGAAGAAACATTCAAGCAGGTATTAGCAGGGCTTCAAAACCCTGTGACAGCAATTGCAAGTCAAGAAATAACAGTTAATAAGAATGTGGAATTTATTCAATTCCTTTCTAAGTTTACGCCTTAGTTGGAATATCTTTAAACGCTAAGCCCTTATCAGCCCTAGGGTCTTGAGGAAGTCCAAGGACTCTTTCAGCAATAACATTGCGAAGAATCTCATCTGTTCCACCTGCAATTCTCAGCCCAGGAGCCCCCAGCCATGCTCCTTGAAAAGAACTCATGCCATTGTCATCATCGATAAGCATCCCTGCCATATCTCCTGAATCAATCCCAAAGTTTCCAATTGATTGAAGTTTATTGGCGCTAACAATTTTTGTAATAGAAGCCTCTGGTCCAGGTGCCTCGCCCTTGGATAAAGCCGAGATCGTTCTAAATTTAGTATATTTCAAGCCATTCGCTTCACAGAACCAGTCTGCCAATCTTTCTCTAACAGCATCATTTTTAATTAATGCCTCTCCAGCATCATCTTTGGTCTTAGAAAGAGTTAAAGCTTCTTCTATATCAGATCCACGAGCATCGCCTACAGCAAGCCTCTCGTTCATTAAAGTTGTGATCGCAACTTTCCAGCCATCTCCAATTTCTCCAAGCCTTTGAGAGTCAGGTATCCTGACATCATCAAAATAGACCTCATTAAAACCAGAGCCACTGCCAGACTGACCGGTAATCTGTTTAATGGGTTTCACAGTTATTCCCGGTGACTTCATATCCACAAAGAAGAAAGTTAAGCCTTTATGTTTGGCTAAATCAGGATCATGCCTTACTACTAGAATACCAAAATCAGAATAGTGAGCTCCAGAGGTCCAAACTTTTTGACCATTTATAATCCAATCATCTCCATCCTTCTCTGCCTTGCTTCTTAAGCCTGCTACATCTGATCCAGCTGCTGGCTCTGAAAAAAGCTGACACCAAATTTCTTTTCCTTGAGCCATAGGAGCAAGATATCGATTTTTTTGCTCTTCAGTTGAATACTGCATCATTACTGGACCACACATACCAAGACCAATTTCAAAAATACCCCCAGGCACATTAAATTTTGCTTCTTCTTGCCCCCAAATAATTCTTTCAATTGGGGAGGCCTCAATGCCACCAAATTCTTTTGGCCAATGCAGCATTGCCCAACCTGCATCATATTTTTTTTGCTGCCATTCTTTGGCAGTTTTTAAGTGGCTTTCAAGAGAAGATTCCACATTCATATGCACCTTATCTGCTTTAAGTTGCGCATTAGCTTCCAACCATTCTCTGCACGTAGCCCTAAATTTTGCTTGTTCTGGTGTGTCGTTAAAATCCATAAATTACTCCTTTACTAATGTGTTTGTTTTTTCTAAATTTTGTACTAGCTTCTCTTTCCATGTAGCCTCTGATCCTAAAAGCACAGAAAGAACCTTTGATCGCTTGTAGAATAGGTGACAATCATATTCCCAGGTAAACCCATTGCCGCCATGAGTTTGAATATTCTCCTTAGAACACAATTGAAAAGCTTTTGTTGCACTTACCCTAGCTGTTGCTGCAGCCAGAGAAAGTTCGGAAGATTCAGAGGATAATGCCCAAGCACCGTAATAGCAGTTTGATTTTGCAAGGGTAATAGCAATGTACATATCGGCAAGCTTATGTTTGATAGCTTGGTAAGAACCAATTTGTCGTCCAAAAGCAAACCTTTCTAGTGAGTAGGCTTTGGCCATATCAAGAGCTGCCTGCGAGCCACCAACTTGCTCAAAAGCAAATAAGATAGCTGCTTGATCTAGGAGATGCTGAATATAATTCCAGCCCTCACCAGGTTGTCCAAGAAGAGTTGATGGGGTGTTGTTGAATTCAACTTTATAAAATGACTTAGAAGTATCTATATTTTTTTGAGGTGTAATCGTAATAGAGGAGTCCTGCAGATTTACAAGCCTTAACTCTATTCCTTGAGATGATTTAGCAATCACAATCATGTGGGATGCAATCCCAGCATCTGGCACTGCAATTTTAGTACCATTAAGTTGATCGGCCGAAGCATTTAATTGAATGTTTGCCTCAGTGGCTTGATGAGAGTCTTCCGCAATTCCGTAGGTTCCAACCACCTCTCCAGCCACTAATTTTGGTAGTAATTCTTTCTTAGTATCCTCGCTTGCGTATTTGATTAGCGCTTCAGTAAAAAAGTAGACCGATGAAGCAAATGGAACTGGTGCAAGAGATCTACCTAGCTCTTCTGCTACGACACATAATTCAAGGTGACCAAGCCCAAGCCCCTCATATGCTTCGGGAACTCTAATGGCTGTCCAGCCAAGCTCAACGATCTTATTCCACAATTCATGATCTGCATCTTGAGACTGATCCATAACATTTCGAGCATTGCCAAGTCCACCTTCTTTTTCAAAAAATTTTCTTGCTTCTTCTTGAAGATATTTTTGGTCATCTGAGAAATCTAAATTCATAATAGTATTAAATTGTTTTAAGTTAAGGCTTATAATTAAAGTTCACATATTAGAACATATTATTAAATACAATTTAACCAGCTAATCATTTCTTAAAATGGCCATTAAAATTTCAGCATCCAAAGATGAGCAAACCATGGGAAATAAAAATTCTAGCGGTTTATTTCTTGGCGTTGTATTCGTTTTATTGCTTTGCGGTATTCTTGTTTTGTCACTTTGGGTGAGTGAAATGTCACGTTCATCAAATCAAATCAATGAGCTTGTTGAATCAAGACTTGCGATTCTCGAGGAGCAATTGCAACTTGCAGATTCTACCTCCACTGAATTTTTAAGTGATATTAATACCCAATTGCAATTTCTGGACAAAGAGATTAGAAAGTTATGGGATCTAAGTAACAAAAGAAATAAAGCGAATATTTCAAAACTTACCCTAGACATGTCCAAGCAATCAAAATTGTTAAAAGATATTGCGATCACACAAACAAACGATCAAAAAAATATTCAAAAAATTGATGCGCAACTTAAAGAATTAGACCAGGCTGCCAAAAAAATTACTCAATTAAATCAAAGCAATAGCACCACAGAGGCTAAATTACTTGAACTTAATAGAAACCTTTTGCTTTTAGAGGAAACAGTTCAGGCATTTGACTCTTACAGAAAACAAAACAATGAGTTGATGCAAGAGTTGCAATTGCAGATATCAAGTTTTAATCCAGCCAACCAATAAAATTTACTTTTAAGTAAAAAGTTTGGGGTTTGCGCAAAAAACAGGTATATTTTGATAAAAACATTCTTCAATTATGGAGGGGGAACCATGAAGAGACTATTAAGCCTATTAACTGTTGTGACTTTTGTTGCAATCCCGAATTATTCTTATGCACAAAATGCTGAGTTAGTTTTAGAAGAGGTTGTGGTTACAGCAACTAAGAAAGAAGAAAATGTTCAGGACATTGCTCAAACTGTTAACGCAGTTTCAGGAAGCACTCTGGATGATTATCAGATTAGAGATTTGAGTGAATTAGCTCAGGTTGTTTCGGGTGTCGAATTTACTAAAATTGATCCAAGAAGGGCAACCATTATTATGCGCGGTCAAAAACTTGATCCAGATGGCGGAAACGATCAACCTATCCAGGGATACATTGATGAGGTTCCTCTTAGAGCTCAAGACGTATTTTCTCAAATGTACGATACTGAGCGTGTAGAAATACTCAAAGGTTCTCAAGGTACTTTGCAGGGAGTTGTTAGTACAGCTGGGGCAATTCAAATTTATACTCGGTCTGCTCAAGTGGGAAGTGGTGAGAAAAATGGTTACGTTAAGACGATGTGGGCCGATAACATGACTTCAATGGTTGAAGCAGCTAGCGATCTGCATTTATCTGACACTCTTTCGATTAGGGTTGCGGGTCTAAGAAATCAAAGTGATGGAAATGAAATCCGAAATATTAGAACAGGTATTAACGAAACTCATAGTTTTGATTCAGGTCGCATAAGTCTTTCATGGCAGCCTTCAGATGAACTGAGCGTTAGATTTAAGTTTCAAAATAGTGAAACAGATTCTATTTACCCTCAGCCTGTTGCAGGTTCCAATGGAACTCCTTCATATGAGCAAGTGGTAGATGGTTACGTTGCAGAAATAGCTTTGTATGAATCCCTTGGCTTTGCGCCAGCCGGTTCAGCAGCTCAGCTAACTTTCTTGCATAGGCCTACTTATGGTGACATTCCCGCTAGCGGCCTTAAGGCTTCTGATGGAGTAGCCTTGCACTTTCAAAACCCAAGACAAAATAACAGTGCTGAGATTCATAACTTAATGATTGATTATGATATGGGCAGTCATGCCCTTGCTTTTAGACTCTCTAACTCTCAAAACGACTCCATGGGCCTTATCGATAGAGATTATGCAGGAGCTTATGTTTACGGTTATCCTCAAGAAGTGAGAACTAACACAGGTATTGAGACTGTTGAAATGAGAATTTCAAATCAAGACAATGATAAGCTTGAGTACACAATTGGTTTCTTTTCAAGAGACTCTCAGACTTTAACAAATGCTGACTTAGATCGCTCCTTTGGTATCACTGAATTTGCACCGGGCTTATATAAACCAGCTGTTGGGTTTGATTACAAAACTCCGAACCAAGCCTGTAGAGCTGCAAGAGCTGCTCCAGGTTCAATGGCAGCCAAGAGCTGGGTTTTAACCTGTATGCAAATTCCCTTGGATAATAAAACAGAGGCTTATTTTGCAAACTTTAAATACAATCTAAGCGATAAAACTTTTGTTCAATTTGGTTTTAGAGAGCAAGAGATTGATAGTTACAAAGCGCAAAATTTATACCTTCCTTTAACAGCTCTCTTGACTCAAGCTTCAGGCGGCGGTCTAACGATTCCAAGAATTGCTGCTGCAGATCAAAACAATAATGTGGACTCAACTACGGGAAGTTTTAAAATTGGCCATTACATCAACGAAGATATGTTACTTTACGCAACTACTGAGACTGGATTTAGAAGCCCAGGGCTCACAATCTCTCCTATTGCTATTAACCCATCTTTATTGGCTTTCGTAGAAGAAGAAAGCGATATGACTGAGATTGGTATGAAAGGAACATTCATGGATGGTAGATTAAGATTAAATGCTGCTTACTTTAGTTACACAATTGATAATTTCCAATCTAAATGGGACAACGTTTCTGCTAGAGAATACACAGCTACCGGCCCCGGTAATGTGTCTCAAGTACAAGGCGGTATTTTTACTAATAACGATGCTGAAGTTTCAGGTTTAGACATTGAATACGCATACGTTGTAAATGAAAACACAGTCTTAGGCGGAAGCTACTCATCTAATGACAGTGAATACGCTGCTGGTTCTATTGGTTATGCAAATAACCCAGCTTACACTGGCATGGCAGCTGCTACTCAAGATGTTAGTGGCACACCAGTAAGTGACGCTGCTGAGTCATCTATAAACTTCTACTTAGATCATACTACTCCAGCTTATTGGGGCGGTGAAAGATACACTCGATACAACGTGAGTTGGAGAGATGAACGAACAAGCGCTATTAATTCAGAGGTTAAAATTAAAGCGTTGTACCTTGCTAATATTATTGTTGGATGGAGATCTGCTGATGATGTTTGGGATGCCAGCTTCTTTGTAAAAAATATTACAGATGATGTTGATCTATCAAATATTCAAGGCTATTACTCTGATTACGCATTACCTGGCGGCAGTGGCTTAGCTTCTAAGTTCTATGCAGGTAACTCCAATATGGGTAGACAAATGGGAGCTCAGCTCGTATACAACTTTTAATAAGTTGGTCTGTTAAGACTTATATTAAAACGGCAACCTAGGTTGCCGTTTTTTTTAGATATCTATTTATCATGAAAAAAATATTTTTTTTACTTTGCCTTACCTCTGCATCGCAATTTATTGATTCTAATGAGAGGGAGCCATACCTAGCTGAAGATAGAATGCCATGCGAGGTGCACGTAAAAAATCGCATGCCACTTTTTGGTGATCTGCATGTTCATACAGCTCTATCACTGGATGCGAATACCCAAGGCACACTTAATACCCCGGATGATGCATATAGGTATGCAAAGGGTCAATCTTTGTACCTTCAACCCTATAGCCCCGATGGCAGCAGCTCTCGCAGTTCTAGGCTGAACAAGCCTTTGGATTTTGCTGCTGTGACAGATCATGCAGAGCTTCTTGGGGAGGTAAGAATGTGTTTAGATGACAAGTCATCGAAATATAGCAGCTTGCAGTGCAAGGCGTATCGGTATTTCCCAAAATTGTCTTATTTTTATATGAACGCTAAAGCTAGCATGAGAAAACCTTTAGGGTTTTGTGGTGAATCCAGAGAATTCTGCTTAGACTCTGCTCAGGCTCCTTGGCAAGAAACCATTCAGGCTGCTGAGAAACACTATGACAGAACGAGCAATTGTACGTTCACCTCTTTTGTAGGATATGAATGGACTGGTGCAGCATATTCAGGCAATAATTTGCATCGAAATATTATTTTTGATAATTCAAATGTACCAATGGAGCCTGTAAGTTTTTATGAAGCTCCGACCAGAAAGGAGCTATGGAATCTTTTAGATCAAACCTGTTCTGTAAACTGCGACTATGTGGTGATTCCTCACAACTCAAACTTAAGTAATGGCTATATGTTTGAAGAACCTGATCAAGATGAAATACTGATACAAAGCACTAAAGAACCTCTGGTAGAGATATTTCAGCATAAAGGGAGTTCCGAGTGCAATATTGATCCTAATGATCCCTTGTGTAATTTTGAGCAACTGCCTTACAAAGACTTTCGCTCAAAGTTTCAAAATGATTTTTCATCATCTCCTGACTCTAGCTTTATTAGAGAGGCATTGGGCAATGGCTTGCTATCTCAAGATAGGCAATCAATTAATCCTTTAAAGTTTGGAATCATTGCCAGTACTGATACGCACTTAGGAACGCCGGGCGCCGTTGATGAAAGTTCATTTCAAGGTCATGGTGGTGCTGGTAAATCATTTAGATCATCAATCCCAGAAGGCTTGCCAGACGACATTGAGTTTAATCCTGGGGGTTTAGCAGTGGCCTGGGCAGAAGAGAATTCTAGAAGTGCTATATTTGATGCCTTTAAGCGTAAAGAAGTTTATGGAACATCTGGTCCACGCTTTATTGTGCGTTTTTTTGTTGGCGATAACCTTGATAAAAACTTGTGCAATAGCCCTGATAATATTTCTTATGCTTACGCTAATGCAACGCCAATGGGAGGAACGATTGCCTCTGATTCTCTTTCTCAGCCATCGATTTTTATTTCCGCAAGTGCTGATAGTTCTATCAAAGATCAATTTATTGAAAAACTTCAAGTTGTTAAAGGTGTTGTTAGAAATGGCGAGCTCCTCACTACTGTTCATGATGTTGGTGTGACTAACGCTCAATCCAAACTAGATATTGCTAGCTGTAAAGTTACTGGCTCTGGAGAGAAGGCCATGTGCAGTGTGTGGAATGATCCTAATTTTAATAGTTCTGAAAATGCTTACTATTACGTTAGAGTAGTCGCGAATAAATCTTGTCGATGGTCTCATAATCTTTGTTTACAAAATCCAGAATATTGTGAGGCAGACTCAGATGCATCAATACCCAAAGTTATTCAAGAACGAGCTTGGACTTCTCCAGTGTGGCTTGAAACAACATAGCTAGTTTGACAGATCTAGGATAAATATGTTCCCCTATAACCATGAATAAATTAGCTCTACAGTTATTTTTAGTTTTGGCATTTATTCCAATTGCCATACTTATTAGCTCAATCATCATTACTCTTGCACCCTTATATTGTTGGGGGCTTGCAATTAATGCCTACAGATTTAGGAATACTAAAGAACTTTACTTTTGGTTAGCCATGGGAGTTGTTGCTTTCTTTTTGGCCCTATTTGTTCTGGGAGTTCTCTAAATGCTAAAGATTTCTATTTTATTTTCAGCTCTTTGCTTGCTCGTAATAGGCT
>Ga0206130_10004468_pt1 | contig 17287 bp, 12 predicted proteins | sample Helgoland_Spring_9_FD_148637 | JGI IMG/M metagenome (GOLD analysis project Ga0206130, IMG submission 148637) | Pelagic subsurface seawater microbial communities from Kabeltonne, Helgoland, North Sea - Helgoland_Spring_Bloom_20160512_1 | ecosystem: Environmental > Aquatic > Marine > Epipelagic ... | reverse complement strand
AACCGCATATTGCAGTAAGTCTTTCGCCGCACGGCGTGTGTCTGGCGCATAGAGGAATGGAATTTTTTGCCAAGTGGCGAGATCCGCAAAAATGCCATTCGGAGCAAGATGCGTTTCGCTGCCAAAAGCGTGACGAATGGGGCTGCCTTTGCCAAGTAGCGGCATGATGTGTTCAAAGCTAAGCAGGCGATCAAAATCAGTGCCACCAAGACGCAAACCTTCGCTGTGGATGATTTCTATTTCTGTGTTAGACGCGTTGCGAAAAAGGGTAAAATCCGAGGTACCCCCCCCAATATCAATCACCAACCCTAGATCACCGGCGCTTAAAACATGTGCTTGCGCACGCGCAGCAGCCTCGGGTTCATTCATGAAGTGGATCTGTTTGAAACCTGCCTTTTCATAGCATTCAGTCAAATCAGTTTGCGCCTGCGCATCGCGTTTGGGATCTGCATGAAATCGTACGGGGCGCCCAGACAACACGCTGTTATAACGCACACCCGACGCCAATTCTGCGCGTTCTTTGAGTTCAGCCAAGAACTTTGCGACGATGTCGATGTAGCTCATCCGCTTGCCCAAAAAAATGCTGCTTTCACGGATCAAAGGTGTGCCCAACAAAGATTTAAGCGCGCGCATGTAGCGACCCCATGCGCCCTCAAACAGCGCTTGCTCCGCTGCCGAGCCGAAGTTGACCACCTTTTCTTCGTAATCAAAAAACAGCGCAGTGGGCAGAGTTTGCTGCCCTGCCTCCATTTCAAGAATTTGCGCTTGGCCATTGCGACAGATTCCAACAGCCGAGTTCGATGTACCAAAATCGACGGCCAAAACCTGCTGATGCTGAGCCATTATCCGCCCTCAATTGCCAAAAAATAGCCCATACCCGAGCATAAGCCTAACGCGCAAGACCAGAATTCCCCCTATGCAAGACCCTAGGGCAAGGGCTACACTCTCACTCAAACATCATTGGGAGAGATACACATGTCCAACTTCAAAACGCTTTTGCTAGGTGCGAGTGCCGCAGCTTTGCTAGCTGGCGCCGCTTTCGCGAAATCAGACATTACCGTTGCATTGCAACTTGAGCCACCGCATTTGGACCCAACATCTGCCGCTGCCGGAGCGATTGATAGCGTGCTTTATTCCAACGTGTTTGAAGGTTTGACACGCTTCATGGCAGACGGTTCAGTTGTTGCGGGCCTCGCGGAGAGCTGGGAAATCTCGGACGACGGGTTGAGCTACACATTCAAGCTACGCGACGGCGTGACGTTCCATGATGGCACGGCGATGGACGCGGAAGATGTGAAATTCTCGCTCGATCGCGCACGCGCCGAGGACAGCACGAATGCTCAAAAAGCCCTTTATGCAGGCATCACAGATGTCAGCGTAGTGGACCCGATGACCGTCAAATTGACGCTTGCAGAGGCGAACGGTTCCATGCTGTTCAACCTTGCTTGGGGCGATGCGGTGATTGTTGCGCCGGAGAGTATCGAGAACATAAAACAGATGCCCATCGGAACAGGCGCATTCAGGTTTGTGAACTGGGTACAAGGCGACAAAATCGAACTGGCGCGCAACGATGCGTATTGGGGCGATGCACCTGCGCTAGAGGCGGCGACTTTCAAGTTCATCTCTGATCCAACAGCGGCGTTTGCTGCGGTAATGGCGCAAGATGTGGATGTGTTCGCAGGCTTTCCTGCACCAGAAAACCTTCCGCAATTTGAAGCTGACCCACGCTTTCAGGTACTTGTCGGTAGTTCAGAGGGTGAAACGATCCTCTCGACCAACAACAAGATGCCACCCTTTGATAATGTGAAGATACGTCAAGCCGTTGCACATGCGATTGATCGCCAAGCGATTATTGATGGTGCGATGTTCGGATACGGCACGCCAATCGGCACGCATTTTGCCCCACACAATCCTGATTATGTGGATTTGACCGCTGGCTCTATGCACGATCCTGCGAAAGCGAAAGCACTGCTGGCCGAAGCTGGCATGGCCGACGGATTTGAGACAACTTTGCATCTTCCGCCGCCCTCTTACGCGCGTCGTGGCGGTGAAATTATCGCAGCTCAGCTCGCCGAAGTTGGCATCAAAGCTGAAATCATTAATGTGGAATGGGCGCAGTGGTTGGAAACTGTGTTTCGTGGCAAAGACTTCGGTCTGACAATCGTAAGCCACACAGAGCCTTTCGACATCGGCATCTATGCGCGTCCAGATTACTACTTCCAGTACGACAACCCTGAGTTCCAAGCGTTGATGACAAAGCTCAATGCGACGGCTGATCCTGCGATGCGCTCAGAGATGATCGCGACGGCACAGACAACAATCTCGCAAGATTATGTGAACGGGTATTTGTTCCAGCTGGCGTTCCCGACTGTTGCGGATGCAAAGGTGAAAGGCCTCTGGGAGAATGCCCCAACACAAGCGACCGATCTCACTGGCGTAAGCTGGTCCAACTAAGCGGGGTCCGAATTTTCTAGAAAATTCGACGCCCTAAATCAAACGCGCGCGCAACATTCCAATGCGCGCGCGTATTTCGTCACGAACAGGGCCTTCGTTGGGTTCGTCCGCGAGCGTGCTAAACCAATGCTCAGGCGGATTACGACCGCGAGAATTGCCCTCAAATCTAAGCGCTCGCAAAATTTGCGCGTTCTCAACATTCAACATCTCAGGCGCTTCCAACCCATTCAAAGCACCCCAAATACGTGTCCAACACCGCCCAACGCTCCACGGATTATAGCCGCCACCGCCAAGCACCATCAGGCGGTTCGTGAGAGCCATCAGAGCGCGCACGACCTCGATATGCGCATTGTTTGATAGGGATAAACGCGACAACGGGTCTTCTTCAATCGCATCAGAACCACACTGCAGAACGATAGCGTCGGGTTCGAAATCTTCGATCAGCGGGATGATCAAATCCTGCAAAGCAATTCGCATTTCACTATCATTAAAGCCCCGCATCACTGGCAAGTTGAACGCGCTGCCCTTGCCGGTCTCATCAAGACCCCCTGTAAAGGGCCAACGCTTCTCCTCGTGCACCGAGATCATGCGCACCGACGGATCACCACTAAATCCGACCTCCACACCATCTGGATGATGCGCATCAATATCCACATAAACCACGCGCCACGCACCATGATGTTGCAAAGCTTTGATCGCAAAAACAGGGTCGTTCAGATAACAAAACCCATTCGCGCGATCCGGCATTCCATGGTGCGTTCCACCGCCCGGAACATGGACGATGCCTCCATCGCTAAGCAGTTCAGCCGCAAGCATGACACCGCCAACACCCGTGGCAGGACGACGAAACATCTCACCAAACACAGGATTGGAATGCGTGCCCAGATCAAACTCCGCGCGCTCTTCGTCACTTACTTGGCCACGCCGCTCGGCGCGCGCGAGGGCCGAGATATATGCAGGCGTGTGAAACTCCCACAAGGCTTTTGGCTTGGCGCGCGGAGACGTGCGGTACTGCACATCCGGCAGCCAGCCCAACGCGCGGCTTAAGTCCATCACGGTCGAAACGCGCGGCACGCGCAAAGGATGCAACCCACCGTAAGACGAGCCACGATAGATTTCCGAGCCGATGAAAATGGGGTGTTTCAACATGCCCTTTGACATACACCAGCGTCACGATGCGACAAGCCCTCTGGACGCTCGCGCGGCTCTCGACTAGCGTGATCAGATGCTGCGATATAGCCTCAAACGACTGCTGTCCCTTGCGATCAGCCTGATCATCGCCAGCCTTGTCATCTTTCTGGTGATCGAGGTTGCACCGGGTGATCCAGCCAGCTTTATGCTGGGGATGAATGCGCAAGAGGATACCTTAAACGCGTTGCGCGAAGAATTGGGGCTAAACCAGAGTAAACTGGAACGCTATTTGTCGTGGACGTTTGGGATGCTTCAAGGTGATTTCGGCACCTCCTACACCTATCGCACGCCGGTCGCGCAAATGGTGGCAGATCGACTTTGGGTGTCCTTGCCGCTTGCACTTTATGCTTTGGCTCTTTCGACGCTAATCGCTTTTCCCGCAGGTATTTATGCAGCTTCGCGTCGCGGCGCACCGGGCGATGTGGCCGTGATGGGGGCGACGCAACTCGGCGTCGCCATCCCGAATTTCTGGTTCGCGATGATGCTGGTTCTGGTCTTTGCGATCAACTTGCGTTGGTTCTCCGCGGGCGGCTTTCCCGGTTGGGACGAAGGCCTGTTCACCGGCCTAAAAGCCCTCACGCTTCCTGCAATCGCACTTGCCCTCCCACAAGCGGCGATCCTCGCGCGCGTCATGCGCTCGTCCCTGCTCGACATACTAAACGAAGATTTCATTAGAACTGCGCGCGCCAAAGGCCTTAGCCGTCGCCAAGCTCTTTGGCGTCACGCGCTCAGGAACGCGCTCATCCCAGTGCTCACCATCATCGGTTTGCAATTCTCGTTCTTGCTTGCAGGGTCCATCATCATAGAACAGGTTTTCTATCTTCCGGGACTCGGGCGCCTCGTCTTTCAATCCATTTCGCAACGCGATTTGATCGTGGTCGAAAGCGTCGTGATGTTGCTAGTCTTCGCAGTCATCATGGTAAATTTTATTGTCGACCTCGCCTACGCCTTTGTTGATCCCCGCCTAAGATCGCGATCATGAGATCGCGCAATCTTATCATTGGTGGCGTACTTTCTGCGCTGGTCATTGCCGCGGCTTTGATTAGTTTTCTGTGGACGCCATATGACGTCACGCAGATGAATATTCCTGCGAAATTACAAACGCCGAACGGAACACATTGGCTTGGCACCGATCACTTTGGACGCGATATTTTCAGCATGATCATGGTCGGCGCGCGGACCTCTATTGCTGTGGCGCTGGTTGCTGTCGGGATTGGTATGGGGGTTGGGGTACCGCTTGGGCTGGCCGCTGCTGCACGACAGGGCAGCTTGCTCGACGAAGTCATCATGCGCGGCAACGATCTTGTCTTTGCCTTTCCTTCGCTGGTCATTGCAATCCTGATTACGGCCGTTTTTGGCCCCGGTGCTGTGAACGCGATCATCGCTATTGGCATTTTCAACATTCCGGTCTTCGCACGTCTCACGCGCGGTGCAGCTTTGCCGCTTTGGCAGCGCGAATTTATCATGGCTGCGCGCGTCGCAGGCAAAGGTGTGTCGCGCATTTCGATAGAGCATATTCTGCCCAATGTGACCAATCTCTTGATCGTGCAAGGCACTATCCAGTTCTCGCTTGGTATCCTTGCGGAAGCGGGTCTAAGCTACGTTGGTCTTGGTGCACAGCCGCCTTTGCCTAGTTGGGGACGTATGCTCGCGGATGCACAAACTATGGTCAGTTTCGCACCGCATCTTGCGCTCATTCCAGGTGGTGCGATTATCCTGACAGTGCTCGGTTTGAACCTTATGGGCGACGGTCTGCGCGACCTGCTCGACCCTCGCATTCGGGTGGAGCGCACATGAGCCTGTTGTCCATCCAAAATCTCGATCTCAGGATTCACGGCAACCCTATTTTGAACGGCGTTTCACTGGATTTAGCGCAGGGCGAAATTGTTGCGATTACCGGCGAAAGTGGCTCAGGCAAGTCGCTAACAGCCTTTTCTGTCATGCAGCTTTTGCCCCGCGGAACTGTCACTACAGGCTCAATCAAACTCGACGGGCAAGAATTACTGAACGCGCCAGATCCCGAAATGTGCAAGCTGCGCGGCAATGACATCGGAATGGTGTTTCAAGAACCCATGACCGCGCTCAACCCGTTGAAAAACATCGGTGACCAAGTAATGGAGACGATCCTTCTTCACACCAACCAAAGTCACGATGAGGCTCGTCAGCGAGCCGAAAAGGTGCTCGCCCGTGTTGGTCTGCCACCCGAAAACTACAGCCTCTCGCGCTTCCCACACGAGCTTTCGGGTGGTCAACGACAGCGCGTGGTTATTGCTATGGCAATCGCCCTTCGCCCGCGCCTTTTGATCGCAGATGAACCGACGACAGCCCTTGATGTGACCACGCAAGCGCAAATTCTGGAGCTTTTGAAAGATCTCGTGCAAGACTTTGGCATGGGCCTTTTGATGATCACGCACGATCTTGCCGTGGTGTCGGATATGGCAGACCGGATCGTCGTGATGCGCAGCGGCGAAGTTGTCGAAACTGGCGCGACCAAGACACTCTTCGCAAATATGCTGCACCCTTATACATGCGCGCTCTTCGCTGCCTCTGCGCATGAAGTGAACCTGCCAAAAGCGCCCGAAGCGGATGATGCTTTGTTGATCGTTCAAGATGCAGTGCGCGACTATCCCAAGCCGCGCAAAACGCTCTTTGCCCAGCGCGAATATACCCGCGCCGTGAACGGCATCAGCTTTACGCTGCACAAAGGCGAGCGTATCGGTCTGGTCGGGGAAAGCGGTTGTGGCAAGTCCACCCTAACCCGCGCCATTCTAGGGCTAGAACCGCTCCAAGGTGGTTCCATCAAGGCATTCGGGCAAGAAGTTGCACCAGATATGCCCGCCGCGCTGCGCTCTGGTTTGCAGGTGGTGTTTCAAGACCCCTACGGCAGCTTTAACCCCCGTCACAAAGTCGCGCGCATTATCACGGAACCATTCCATCTACTCGATAATCCGCCCCAAGGATTGGAGCGTAAAAACCGAGTGAGCGACGCGCTTCTCGCTGTCGGCCTGCATCCTGATGACGCCTACAAATACATCCACGCTTTCAGCGGTGGGCAACGCCAACGCATCGCCATTGCACGCGCGCTGATTATTCGTCCCGAGGTCATTATTTTTGATGAAGCCGTCAGCGCTTTAGATGTGTCAATCCGTGCACAAATCCTCGACCTGATCGCTGAATTGACGCAAACTCATGATCTCAGCTACCTTTTTATCAGCCATGATCTGAGCGTCGTGCGTACGATCACCGACCGCGTACTTGTGATGAAAAACGGTGAAATTGTTGAGGATGGAGCCACACAACAAGTTTTCACCAACCCATCTCATCCCTACACCGCCAGTCTGATTGCCGCTGCCCCAACTCTTCCTGATGTGAAAGCCTTGTCTAATGTCCCTGCCTGACCTGCCCTTCAATCCGTCTCATTGCCTTATCGGCGGCGCGTGGCGCGCGCCTCAAGAAGGCCAAACGCTAGCGTTAGTTGATCCATCTGACGGCCGCGAGCTCACACACATCGCGCGTGGAACATCAATAGACATCGACGCCGCCGTCACGGCGGCACAAACGGCTTTAGATGGGGAGTGGGGTAGAACCACAGCACTGGAGCGCGGTCGCATTTTAACCCGCATTGGACAGCTGGTTTTAGAACACGTGGATTTGCTAGCAGAACTCGAAGCCCGTGACGTTGGAAAACCTCTTACTCAAGCGCGTGCAGATGCTGTTGCGCTGGCGCGCTATATGGAATTTTACGGGGGTGCTGCGGACAAAGTGCACGGCGAAACTATTCCCTACCTTGATGGATACACGGTCTACACGCTACGCGAACCTCATGGCGTGACAGGCCATATCGTGCCTTGGAATTACCCGATGCAAATCATAGGTCGCTCTGTTGGCGCGGCTTTGACGATGGGCAATGCTACAGTTTTGAAACCTGCTGAAGAGGCCTGTCTGACCGCCCTCATGTTCGCAGAAATTGCACGCCAAGCGGGTCTTCCTGATGGCGCTTTGAACGTGGTTCCAGGCCTTGGTGCCGAAGCTGGTGCCGCTCTTTCAGGCCACGCAGGCGTGCGGCATATATCCTTTACAGGCTCCGTCAAAACAGGCGCTTTGGTGCAGCAAGCCGCAGGCGCGAATGTGATCCCTGTCACGTTAGAACTTGGTGGCAAATCCCCGCAACTGGTCTTTGAGGATGCCAATCTCGTTGAGGCTCTGCCGTTCCTCGTGAACGCAGGCATTCAGAATGCAGGGCAAACATGCTCTGCTTCTTCACGCATCCTCGTGCATCATTCGCGCTATGATGAGGTCGTCACAGCCATGTCAAAGCGCTACAAAGCCCTTACGGTTGGCCCCGCCATGAATGACCTCAATCTTGGCCCTCTTATTTCCCAGCGTCAGAAAGAGATCGTCACAGGCTTCTTAAAACAAGGTGAGGACTTGCAACTCGCAGCCACTGGCCAAATCGCCGCCGATGCGCCTGAGACTGGCGCATATGTTGCGCCACATCTTTTGCTTTGCCCCGATCCAAACCACCCACTTGCACAGCAAGAAATCTTTGGCCCCGTTCAAGTTATCATCCCTTTCAAAGACGAAGCCGATGCAATCAAGATCGCCAACGGCACCGATTTTGGCCTCGTGGCAAGCATCTGGACAGAGAATGGCGCGCGCCAAATGCGTCTCGCCAAAGCTCTGAAATCCGGTCAGGTATTCATCAACAACTACGGTGCAGGCGGCGGTGTAGAACTGCCTTTTGGCGGTGTCGGTAAATCCGGCCATGGCCGAGAAAAAGGGTTCGAAGCCCTCTATGGCTTCTCAACCCTCAAAACAGTTGCGGCAAAACATGGCTAGGTTTGCGGTCTTCATATTGCTTTGCTTTTGCGCGATGTTTGCTGCCGCAATCTTTGGAGCGTTGCACAATCAGATCAGCTTTAGTGTAGGCGCAAGCTACTTTTACGATGTGAAATTTCCGCAGTTTGCCATCGATCCAACCGCGCAAAACCGGATCGGTGCCAGCATCGTCGGCGCGCTCGCCAGCTGGTGGATGGGCCTTCTTATGGGCACTCCTGCATTCCTGTATGGGTTTTTCACTCAACCGGGTCGCAGACGCTATTTTTACGCAGGGATCAAAGCCATAACAGTTGCGCTATCAATCACCGCGATCTGCGCTTTCATTGGCCTCAGCTTTGCGCATATCGCAGACATAAACACGCTTGTTGGCTATTTACCTTCACTTGATGCATTTACCGACCCACAAGGGTTCGTGCGCGCAGCTATCATGCATGAGGCAAGCTATTTTGGCGGAGTACTTGGCGCTTGCGCAGCACTCTACATAATGTGGCGAGAAAAACCGCCACGCGAAATTCGGGGGAAATAAAATGCGACTTGATGGTAAAACAGCGATTGTGACAGGTGCAGGATCAGGCTTCGGCGCGGGTATTGCGAGAAAGTTTGCAGCTGAAGGCGCTCATGTGATTGTCGCTGACATCAACAGCGATGCAGCCTCCTCGATCGCCCGTGAGATAAGCGGAACGCCCTGCACTGTTGACGTTGCGAATAGAGCAAGCGTTCAAGCGATGATCGACTTAACGCTCCAAAGGCACAGCCAAATCGATATCGTCATCAACAATGCAGGCGTCACCCATTTGCCCGCACCTATGGACACGATCTCAGAAGATGACTTTGACCGCGTATTCGCAGTGAACTGTAAATCTGTCTACCTCATTGCCCAAGCCGTCATCCCGCACATGAAAGCCAACAAATCCGGCAACATCCTCAACGTCGCTTCAACCGCTGGCGTTAGCCCGCGCCCGAACCTCAGCTGGTACAATGCGTCAAAGGGCTGGATGAACACGGCCACCAAATCCATGGCCGTAGAACTCGCGCCCTTTGGCATCCGCGTGAACGCCCTCAATCCTGTGGCAGGCGAAACACCTTTACTCGCCTCTTTCATGGGCGAAGACACGCCCGAGCGACGCGCGCAATTCCTCTCCACCATCCCAATTGGTCGCTTCTCCACCCCAGAGGACATGGGCAACGCCGCCTGCTATCTGTGCTCTGACGAAGCGAGCATGATCACAGGTGTCTGCATGGAAGTGGATGGTGGCCGCTGTATCTAACCCCACCTTCATCTTTCGAAATAAACTTCCGCCGGAGGCTCCTTCCCCATGAAACCAGGCCCCTTAAACCTGATAACTGATGTGCAAGGCCTCAAAGTCGGCCATGCCCAAGACGAAAGCCTTAAATCTGGCACGACAGTTTTGACGTCGGACAAACCACTTGTCTCATCGGTGCACGTCATGGGCGGCGCACCGGGCAGCCGCGAAACGGACTTGCTCGATCCTGATAAATCCGCCCCCGGCGTCGATGCATTTGTGCTCTCAGGTGGGTCCGCTTTCGGTCTCGATGCCGCCAGTGGCGTTGTGCAGGGATTGCGGGATATGGGTCGCGGCTTTCAAGTCCACACTGTGCGCGTGCCGATTGTTCCAGCTGCAATCATCTTCGATCTGATCAATGGCGGTAACAAACATTGGGACGCCAGCCCCTATCCTGCCCTCGGAGAAGCCGCGTTAAGCAGCGCCGACGCCATTTTTACGCTTGGCTCGGTCGGTGCTGGCACAGGCGCGATGAGTGCAATGCTAAAAGGCGGAACAGGTTCGGCCTCGCTTACGCTAGATTCCGGCGTAACCGTTGGCGCGCTGATGATCGCCAATCCAATCGGCTCTGTCACAACTCCGGGCGAGCGTCATTTCTGGGCCGCTCCGTTTGAGATCGACGCAGAGTTTGGCGGACAAGGTGTTGATCCCAGCACCGGTCTAGGCCGCGATCTCAACTCAGAAAAAATCACCGCCATGTTAAAGTATGCCAACACAACCATCGGCATCGTCGCGACAGATGCCAAACTCAGCAAAGCCCAATGCAAACGAGTGGCAATCGCCGCGCATGACGGCATTGGCCGCGCCTGCGTTCCTGCGCATACGCCCATGGACGGTGATCTGATTTTTAGCACCACAACCGGCGAAAAAGAGCTCGCCAATCCAGACTTCGAACTTGCCATGATAGGCCACGCAGCCGCCCTTTGCGTCACGCGCGCCATCGCGCGCGCTGTCTATGAAGCAAGCCCTGCCAAAGGCGATTTACTCCCCACATGGCGCGAAAAGAACGAGGCTTAACCGATGCCAACAGCCTCATTGAACGATATTCAGATGCACTTTGAAAAGGATGGCAACGGAACGCCTGTAATCCTGATCGCAGGTATGCTTAGCGATAGCGCAAGTTGGGGCCCGCTGATTGCGCCATTGCTTGAAAACCACACAGTCATCCGCCCCGACAACCGTGCAACAGGGCGCACAACACCAAAGCTCGCGCCAACATCACCACAGCAAAATGCGTCTGACATTCTGGCGCTCATGGATCATCTGCAGATCAAACAAGCTCATATCGTCGGGCATTCCATGGGCGGCTACATCGCCGCCGAACTCGCCGCTTGTGCACATGAACGCATCAAATCTCTCACGCTCTTGTGCAGTGCTCCGCTCAACTTAAAACGCTCTTGGCACCTGTTCCAAACTTTGTGCGATATTCGAAAAGACGGCCCAGAAGGACTTTGGTTACGCAGCCTCTTTCCGTGGCTTTTCCATCATCGTTTTTTTGACAAACCCGAACAGATCGAAGGGGCTGTTGCCGCCAGCCTCGCTTACCCATACGCGCAATCACTTGACGCTATGCAGCACCAACTCGATGCCCTCAAAGAATACGCGCCAAAAGACATGGCACATCAGCTGAATGTCCCAACGCTTGCACTTCTCGCTCAAAACGATCTCATCGTGCCACACGGCGAAGCGCTAGACCAGCTCTCACAAATCCCGCAATCTAGTATTCACACGATACCGCAATCGGGCCACTCGGTTCATTGGGATGCACCGACCGAAGTGCTTGCCCACCTCATTCCGTTTTTGAAGGAGCATAACAATGACAACTGATCGCTTTGTCAATACTTTCTCTGAGACTTCACCGACCGACGCGGCAGCGATCGACGACTTCGTGCATGGTTTCCTTGCCTATCAACCGAAGGCCGCAAACATCTTGGCTGCCGCAGATAAAACGCCTTCCAGCGCGTTGATAAACGCTTACGCAGGCATGCTTTGGATGTTCCTCGAAGCGCCCGTAGCCGCAGACAAAGCTGCGCCGTATATTTCGCGTGCGCAAAACGCTGAAAACGCCAATCCACGTGAACGCTCTACGATAAATATCGCCAGCACGTGGGCCTCGGGAAATGTCCCTGAAACCATGCGCCTGTGCGAGGCGCATTCTGATCAATATCCACGCGATCTGGTCATCATCAAACTCGCGCAGTACCTCTATTTCAACACCGGCGATGCACCATCCATGTTGCGCGCAGGCCTGAAAGCACTACCCGCTGCCAGCGGTGAACCCTTTGTGCATGGCATGATCGCCTTTGGCTATGAGCAGTGCCATCAGTTAGAGCAAGCCGAAGCCAGTGCGCGCCACGCCATCGATATCGAACCCACCGATGCCTGGGCACATCACGCGATTGCACATGTGATGCTGACCCAAGGCCGCGTGCTCGAAGGCGCTGCTTTTATGGAAGAGATGGCACCGCGCTGGGACGGCCTCAACAGCTTTATGTACAGCCATAACTGGTGGCACCTTGCGCTGTTCTACATTTCTATGGGCAAGCACGACGAAGTGCGGGCAGCTTATGACACGCATGTTTGGGGCCTTGAGAAAAATTTTGCGCAAGATCAGATCGGCGCGGCCTCACTGCTAGCCCGCATGGAGCTTGCGGGCATCGATGTGGAGGATCGCTGGAAAGACGTCGCGGATCACATCGCCCTGCGCGGTGCCGACACGACGCTGCCATTCTTAACCATGCAATACCTCTACGCATTGGGTCGCTCAAACGATCCAATGGCCGACACTTTGATCAGCGCTATCAAGCAGAAAGCCAGTGCCCCTAGTTTTGAGCAAGAAGTTTGGCGCAACGTCGCTTTGCCTGCTTGCGAAGGCTTGCTCGCATATACGCGTGGCGATTTTGAAACGGCTGTTCGCGAACTTGGCCACGCACTGCCGCGCATGGCAGAGATTGGCGGCAGTCACGCCCAACGCGATCTATTCGAGCAAGTTCATTTGGATGCTTTGATGAAAACAGAACGGCTCGCGCAAGCGCAGCAAGTTTTGGAGATGCGGCGCACATTTGATCCTGATGGGGTGCCGCTCAATAGGATGCTTGCTGAGGTATATCAGAAAACCGGTCTGCCAGACTTGGCCGAAGCTGCGCTAAACCGCGAACCGCACTGATCTTCCTCTCTTTAAAAATATCCTCGCCGGAGGCATCGATTTTTCTAGAAAAATCGCACTTCAAACCTCTTCGACCTGCATGACACCATCCAGGCTTTTGAGCGCACCTTTAATCTGCGGATTCACCGGGAACTCACGTCCCAAGTCCATCTCCACTTCACCCGGCAAATCACTGTCGAGCAAACAAAGCAAAACAGAGCCACGCGCGCCCTGCTTCACTGTTTCTTGCGCACGGGTAAGCACAGACGCAATATTCGCGACCGCACCTGAATTTTCGACAAAAATGCGTAAACTCGTTTGACCCGCATCCGCAACAACCACATCAATCGGCGCAACTGAACGCCCCAGTAGCTTTAACTGATCGCTCTCCATTGTCGCTTCAACCGTCACAACAACTTTCGCGCCAGTCTCCAAAAAATCGCGACATTTATCGAGCGTGTCAGAGAATAACGTCACTTCATACGCGCCGCTCGTGTCGCTCAGCTGCGCAAACGCAAAACGATTGCCGCGCGCTGATTTACGTTCTTGTCGACCCGCAACAACACCTGCAAGTTTCGCAACCAAAGCGCCGTTTTCTGCCTTGGCCGTCACTTCATCGAGCGTCATCACACCCTTACGTTTCAAAGGGGCCATGTAGTCATCCAACGGATGGCCAGACATATAAAAACCAACCGAACGAAACTCTTCGTTCAAGCGTTCCGCGGGCATCCAGTCTTGGACAGGGCTTAGGCGTGGTTCTGGAAGATCATCCCCCGCTTCACCGAACAATGAGACCTGATTAGAGTTTTTCTGCTCGAAAATCGCCTGCGAGTAGTTCACCAACCCATCAAGGCTATCAAACACTCGGCGACGGTTGGGATCAAGCTGATCAAACGCACCAGAGCGCGCGAGCATTTCCAAAGGACGCTTGCCAACGCGTTTCAAATCAACACGCCGCGCAAGATCGAAGATGGTGCTAAACGGCTTGTCTCCACGCCCGTCCACAACCAATTTCATCGCTTCGACACCGACGTTCTTCAAAGCGCCCAGCGCGTAGACCAACGCGCCATCGGTCACTTTAAACGTCGCGCCAGAACGGTTCACGCAGGGCGGCACCCAAGGCAGATCCAGGCCCTTTTTCACCTCTTCAAAATAGGTGGCGAGCTTGTCGGTCAGATGGATATCGCAGTTCATCACGCCGGCCATAAACTCAACCGGATGGTTCGCTTTTAACCATGCCGTTTGATAGCTGACCACCGCATAGGCCGCCGCGTGGGATTTGTTGAAACCGTAGTTGGCGAACTTTTCCAGAAGGTCGAAAACTTCCGATGCTTTCTTGGCAAGCACGCCGTTTTCTTTGGCACCTTTCTCGAACTTGGGACGCTCTTTTGCCATTTCTTCAGCGATCTTTTTACCCATCGCACGACGCAGCAGGTCAGCGCCGCCAAGCGAGTATCCCGCCATGACCTGCGCGATTTGCATCACCTGTTCTTGGTAAACGATGATGCCTTGGGTTTCTTCCAAAATGTGGTCGATAAGCGGATGCACCGATTCACGCTCTTTGATCCCGTTCTTCACCTCACAATAGGTCGGGATGTTTTCCATTGGACCCGGACGATACAGCGCCACGAGGGCGACGATGTCCTCGATACAGGTCGGTTTCATCCGCTTGAGGGCATCCATCATGCCCGAGCTTTCCACCTGAAACACCGCGACAGTCTTGGCGCTGGCGTAAAGCTTGTAACTCTTCTCATCATCCAAAGGGATCGCGCCGATATCATCGACCGTGTCAGCGGGTGGTTGATACAGTTCCGTGCCGTCCGCCGCGATATGCAATTGGCGACCGCTCGCTGTAATCTGCTCCATCGCGTTTTGAATGACCGTGAGGGTTTTCAAACCCAAAAAGTCGAACTTCACCAGACCCGCTTGTTCGACCCATTTCATATTGAACTGGGTTGCAGGCATGTCCGAGCGCGGGTCTTGATAAAGAGGAACAAGCGCGTCCAAAGGACGGTCGCCGATCACAACACCCGCCGCATGGGTGGAAGCGTTCCTTAGTAAACCCTCAACTTGTTGACCATAATCCAACAAGCGCTTCACCACTTCCTCATTGCGCGCTTCTTCGCGCAGGCGCGGCTCATCAGCCAAGGCCTTCTCAATCGAAACAGGTTTTACACCCTCAACAGGGATCATTTTGGAGAGACGATCCACCTGCCCATAAGGCATTTGCAAAACGCGCCCGATATCGCGCACTGCAGCTTTAGAGAGAAGGGCACCGAACGTGATAATCTGACCAACTTTGTCACGGCCATATTTCTTTTGAACGTATTGAATCACCTCTTCGCGGCGATCCATGCAAAAGTCGATGTCGAAGTCCGGCATCGAGACACGCTCAGGATTGAGGAAACGCTCGAACAGCAGCGAGTAACGCAAAGGATCAAGGTCGGTGACAGTCAACGCATAAGCAACGAGCGAGCCCGCACCAGAACCACGCCCAGGTCCCACGGGAATGCCATTGTCTTTCGCCCATTGGATAAAATCCGCAACGATCAAGAAATAACCTGGAAAGCCCATGCCTTCGATGATCCCAAGCTCGAAGTCGAGGCGCGCTTGGTATTCTTCCACCGTCACCGCATGGGGAATCACGGCGAGGCGCTTTTGCAAGCCCTCGTTGGCGATGCGGCGCAATTCGGCAACCTCATCGTCGGCAAATTTCGGTAAAATCGGATCGCGGCGATAAGCTTGAAACGCGCAGCGCTTGGCTATTTCAACAGTATTTTCGATTGCTTCCGGCAAGTCTGCAAAAAGCGTGACCATCTCTTCTTGCGACTTGAAATAATGCTGCGCTGTCAGCTTACGGCGCGGGTCTTGTTGATCGACGTAGGCACCATCCGCGATACAAATCAGTGCATCATGCGCTTCATACATCGACGACTTCGGGAAATAGACGTCGTTGGTGGCGACCAATGGAATGCCCTTGGCGTAGGCCATTTCGACGAACCCTCGCTCGGACAAGCGCTCTGCCTCGGGCAGGCCACCATTCTCAGGATGACGCTGGAGTTCAACGTAAAGCCGATCCCCAAATGCGCTCTGCATCTGATCCATGAGCGCTTCCGCCGCAGGGCGTTGCCCGCCTTGCAACAGCTTGCCAATTGCGCCCTCAGGTCCGCCGGTGAGACAGATTAGGCCTGCACTCAAAGCGGTAAGCTCGTCCATCGTCACCTGCGGCAACTGCCCACCTTTATCGACGTAAAGGCAGGAATTTAGCTTCATCAGGTTCTCGTAACCCTGCTCTGTTTGGGCGAGCAAAACAATCGGCGCAGGCGTTTTTTCACGCTCTCCCGGCTGGGCTTTGAGATAAGCGAGATCGACCTGACAGCCCACAATCGGTTGCACGCCTTTGCCAGACGCGCCAACAGAAAATTCCAGCGCCGCAAAGAGGTTGTTGGTGTCGGTCACTGCGACCGCAGGCATGTCCATCGATACACAAAGGTCTGGCAGTTTCTTCAGCCGCATCGCCCCTTCAAGAAGCGAATATTCGGTGTGTGTGCGAAGGTGGATGAATCGAGGAGCTTTTGTCATGGCGCAAGCATATCTCAACCTAACTATCGAGGACATAGCAATTTACGGACTATTCCCTTTGGAATGTTGACAAAAAATAGTGCGTTTCGCTAAATTTTCGGACGTGTAGGTCGTTCCTTGATGAAACCTTTCTCTTGGATGTCGGAAACGAACAAATGCTGAATACCTTCGTTAAAACCGCTTTCGCGGGTCGGAAGGCCGCGAAGCAGCGTCAAACAGGTAGGTTTCACAAAGCGGTTCCAAGTGTAGCGCAGGTCTTTCCCAGATTAACCGCTAAAGTATTTGCCCGGCGATATCTCCAGTCAGAGCATCAAATTTTGAGAGATGTAAGACATTCGGAAACCCCATTTGAAGTCATAAAATGTGGTGCAGGCTACATTCTAAGATTAGACGCAACAGATGCTCAAGGCACAAGGCGAAGGTGTTTGATCGTTCCCGGTCACGGTGGGCACTACAAACAATTTCTCAGGTTGATACGTAACCTGCATAAAAACCAATTTAGCGTCGATATTCTCGCCTTTCCTGGACATCTCGGGAAAAAGAGAGAGACATGTTCAATGCGATCCATTGCGCAAACCGTGCGCACAGCGTCAAAACAGCATGGAATTTACCATTTGTTAGTCGCCCATTGTGTAAGTGCGAATGCGGTTTTGTTTGAATTGGAAAATGGTCCCTTAAGTGCGCGCTACGCATTCATTTCCATACCTTTGAAACTACAAAATTTAATTCGAAGCGGTGGCGAACTGATTGGTTTAGCGGGTAAAAGTCTTTC
>Ga0206130_10004462_pt1 | contig 17295 bp, 13 predicted proteins | sample Helgoland_Spring_9_FD_148637 | JGI IMG/M metagenome (GOLD analysis project Ga0206130, IMG submission 148637) | Pelagic subsurface seawater microbial communities from Kabeltonne, Helgoland, North Sea - Helgoland_Spring_Bloom_20160512_1 | ecosystem: Environmental > Aquatic > Marine > Epipelagic ... | reverse complement strand
AGTATATGCATTATAAGCATTGATCCAATATGCTAGGCGCTCATTTTTAGTCCAAGACTCACTTGGGTGATTTGCGCGAAGTGTTGCCAGGTATTTGTCCAACTTAAACTGGTCTTTTTTAAAAGCGGAATAATTTACTGTTCCTGTATCAGTTACATGAGTGCTAAGCAAATTATCAAAAACTTGATGAGATACCTGTGCTATAGCCATTTTTGGAGAAAGGCCTATCAAAAAGGCGCTAGTAATGGCAAAAAGGAAATGTTTCATAGATCGTGATTTTGATTTCAATAATAACGCAAAAGGATTAATTATTGTACTAATTGCCGTCTAATTAGGATTTATTTAAGGAAGTATTAATTCAACTTTTTAAATTTTGATATTATGGATTAAATTAGATTATATAAACTTAAATCCAATGGGTATTTCTACAAATAAGCCAATTATACTTTTGCTATGCTTGCTTTTCAATCCTTTGTTGCTTTTGGGACAGAGCGACAAAACCAAAGATGTTGATGAGGATGGTAATTCAATGTCTGAGCCGGTGATTACTGGATCTGCAGCAGTAACATCAACTAATAGCTTGTTTCAATCGGATCTGTTTTTTACCCAAGAGTTAAAATTATTTGATTTAGAACAATTAGTTGAAACTAGGCTCCAAATGGAGGAGGAAGCTATATACTCAAAACGCTTTGAATCTAGTAATACTAACGTTATAGATTATTCACTTAAAGTAATACTTGAAGGCTTTGAAGAGCCAGAAGGTCAGATTATTGATGGCAAAAGAGAAGGGCTTTGGGTTTTTAACTCTGGTTCAAATGTTGTAAAGGGATATTATAGAGATGATCAAATGAACGGTTGGTGGCAGTATTTCTATGAAAAGCAGAAACTTCGTATGGAGGGTGAATACAAGGATGACCTTTTAAATGGACTTTGGACTTATTATTATTTGGAAGGAGGAGAAAAGAGAATTATTAAATGGAATAAAGGATTGATGGATGGTATTTCTAAATCATACTCTAGCTCAGGTGTATTGAAAGAAATACTGAATTATGATTCAGGTATACTAACGGGTGTGTGTGAAAGATACTCAGATGATGGACATAAGTTGGAGGAAGGGGCATATTATGGTAGTATGAAACATGGTGCATGGAGTATTTATGGTGATGATGGTCAGAAAACGAAATTGGAAACTTACAAATTAGGAGATTTGGATGGACCTTTTGAGCTCTATGGCAGCAATGGAAAGCTCAGGGTGAAAGGGGGGTATAAATCAAATAAGCGATCTGGGGAATGGGTCTTTTATTACAAATCAGGGGCTTCGGCAATAATAGGTTCTTACTTAGATGGCACTAAGACAGGCAGTTGGATTTACCTAGGAGGAGAACTGCCTTATTTTCGCAAAGGGATATATGATGCAGGTTATTTAGTGGATGATTGGACTTATTTTGTAGAATAATAATCTTGTATGTTCTTTTATCGTAAAACATTCGTCTAATCAGAAATCTGATTTTTGGAAAAAACTTTTATGATTAATTTTGCAATTAATCTTAGTTTAGCTGAAATAAAAAAACCTTTTCTGCTATTTGAGTTAAGTAAAGGGTGTTTATTAGCTTTACACTTTGTAATGTTTTAATGAAATCAACGAGATGTCAGTTATAGTTAAGAATCTGGTTAAAATTTTCGGTGAACAACGTGCGGTGGATTCTATTTCCTTTGAAGCAAAAAAAGGAGAAGTACTTGGTTTCTTGGGACCTAATGGTGCTGGGAAGTCAACGACTATGCGTATGATCGGAGGTTTTATTCCACCTAATTCTGGTGAAATATCAGTTTGTGGAATCAATGTTTTGGAGGATTCTCTTTCCTCTAGGGCCAAGATCGGATACTTGCCGGAATCGAATCCCTTGTATTATGACATGTATGTAAAGGAGTATCTACATTTTGTTGCATCCATTCATAAGATCAAGCAGAAAAAGGCCAAGATTGATGCAGTCATCGAGATGACGGGACTTGGAAGAGAACAGTCTAAACTGGTTGGAACATTGTCTAAAGGGTACAAACAACGTGTGGGTCTTGCACAAGCAATGATTCATGATCCAGAGGTTTTAATACTGGATGAACCTACTTCAGGTTTAGATCCTAATCAACTTGCTGAGATTCGGACCTTGATCAAGCGTCTTGGAGAAGAAAAGATTGTGATTTTCTCCACGCATATCATGCAGGAGGTAGAAGCACTTTGTGATCGAGTTGTTATCATCAATAAAGGGAAGTTGGTTGAGAATTCAAACCTCTCTGACCTGCATTCCAAACACCAACAAGGCGGTTTGCTTCAACTTCAAACTCGAAACAATCTCAATACAGAACTCATTGATGACTTCGATGGAGTTCAATTAATAGAGGATCTAGGTATGAACAAGTATAAGCTTGCTTTTACAGGGAAATCTGATCTTAGAGGTGCATTTATGCAACACTTGCAAATAAACGAGGTTCAAGTACTTGAGTATGCACCAAAAGAAGTGCCAATGGAACAGATATTTCAGAAACTTACTCGATCCTAATGCGCAGAATTCTGATAATACTTCTTTCCTTTATTGCTTATAAGCAGTGCTTATATGGGCAAATATTGAATGGAGATTTTAGGTTTGAAGATGGATTTTATAAATCTCATGCCTCTTTGCTGAAGAATTCACCGGATATATTTCCTGATACAAGTAGGTATGAGGTGATTAGCAGTGGAAGTACAGGGAATTTGTTTGCAGCACTTATTGGAGATGGTGTAATTAGTTTAGATCATTTTGATACTATTTTATATGTTGTTGAGAAGGGGAGAGTTTATGTAAATGCTGCAGAAGATTTAAAAGGTCTTCACAGATATGTTCTTTTATCGGTTCAGGGTAAAGTAGCTTTATTCGAACGAGATTATGAGGAGCTGGTAAATGTGCCAATCCAAGCATACAATCCTTTGAATGGTCAACCATTCAGAAAGGGAGTGGTGGAAAAGAAAGTTCGAAACACAATTCCTTTTTTACTCTTGTTTGAAACTGGCCAGATTATGCCTTTTACATACAGGAATTTTTTAGGAATGATCTCAGATGATGATGATCTTGTTGAACAAGTATTAGCAATAGATCCAAATGATAGGAGTGGAAAGCTTTATAAATGTTTGCTCATTTATAATGATAGAAATAGTTTTGTGATAGAAAATAACAATGATTAAAGTGTATGCTTAGTGTTTTTAGGAAAGAGTTACAGGCATTTTTCAGTTCATTGATTGGATATGTCGTTGTTGGGGTATTCCTGATTGTGATGTGGTTGATCATGTGGTTTTTTACAGACACAAGTTTGTTGAATCAGAATTTGGCAACAATGGGTCAGTTGTTTCATCTTGGTCCCTTGATTTTTGTGTTCCTTATTCCAGCGCTTACTATGCGTAGTTTCTCTGAGGAGCGACAAAAAGGAACTATTGAATTCTTGTCTACCAAGCCCTTGACAGATCTACAGATTACATTGGGAAAATATTTTGCTTGTCTAGTATTGGTCCTGTTTGCCATATTGCCAACCTTGATCTACTACTACACAATCTACAAGCTTGGACTTACAGCCGGCAATCTGGATTCTGGAGCAATAATGGGGTCTTATTTTGGACTCTTTTTGTTGGGTGCAGTATTTGTTGCAATTGGTGTTTTTGCGTCCTCATTAGTAAAAGATCAGGTAGTGGCATTTGTCTTAGCGACCTTCCTTTGCTTTCTATTCCATTGGGGATTCTTTTTCATTTCTGAGCTTCCATTCTTTTTCGGTAAATCAGATCTATTCATACAGCGTTTAGGAATCGATTTCCATTACAGTTCTATTAGTAGAGGTGTTATTGATCTTAGAGATGTTGTTTACTTTTTTAGTGTAATTGTATTATTCATAGCTTCCACTGTAAGTTCTTTGGGAAGTAGAAGATGGTAATAATCGGGATATGAAATTAAAAAATTCAAGAAAAGCTGCGGCAATATTAAACTTGGGCCTTTTATTCATAGCCCTGTTTTTTATAAATATACTGGTCAATTCAAGTTTGGGAGGACTTAGGTCTTATACTTATTTCGACCTCACTGAAGACAAGCGTTTCTCCTTGACAGAAGGTACGGATCGAATCCTTGAAAAGATGTCTGAAAAGATCGAAAACTCAAATGAAGGTATCGAGGGAGAATTTGAACAAGGAGGAATCTTCATTCAAGTATTACTTGAAGGTGATTTTCCAGCAAACTTTAAGCGTTTGCAGGAGTCTACCCGTGAACTTTTAGATGAATTCAGGGTCAAGACAGGGATTATTGAGTATGCTTTTATGGATGTGAACGATGGAACTCCAGAAGAGGTAACCGATCGGGTTGAGAGCCTTTCAAAAATAGGTGTAACACCCACAATGTTTCGATTGAAAGAGGTAAGTGGTACTGCTGAGCGGGTTGTGTTTCCTTGGGCCATTGTTCGTTTTGCAGGTCAGAGTATTGCTGTCAATCTGTTAGAAGAGCAGGGGCAGCTTGGTGCTGATGCTGTACTCAATAAATCGATCAACCTTTTGGAATTTAAATTCGCTCAAGCGATACGAAAGTTATATGATAACAGAAGACAAGTTGTTGCCTTCACCAAAGGTCATGGAGAACTTACAGAGCTTCAAACAAAGGATCTAAGAAGAACGATTCGACCTAATTATGATCATGGTTCTATCAGTCTAGACCAATCGACATACATACCTGAAGAGATAGACTTGATTGTAGTTGCTAAGCCACAACAGCCCTTTAGCGAGAAAGAAAAGTTTCAGCTGGACCAATATGTGATGAACGGTGGTAAGGTCCTGTGGCTTATAGATAAAGTTGCAGTTTCGTTGGATAGCCTTAATTTTGGTGCAGAGGGTACTTTCGTTCCTCGACCGATTGAAACAGGTTTAGAAGATCTTTTCTTTAAATATGGTATTCGATTTGAGCCGGGTCTTATTCGGGATTTACAGAGCTCTAAATTTCCCTTGGTTGTTGGACAAACCGGCGGGCAGCCACAAATGGAGTTGTTTAATTGGCCTTATCATACACTAGCTGTTTCTGCTTCTCAGCATCCTACGGTAAAAAGTCTGGATCAGGTGAATTTCTTATTTCCAAGTAAGATAGATACAAGTATTCAGACCAAAACAGATCTTAAAAAGACTGTGTTGTTTAGTTCTTCAGTGAATTCAAACGAACAATTTATTCCAGTTCGACTGAGCTTCGATGCTGTGCACAGTGTTGCTGATCCAAATCTGTTCAGAGGAGGTCCATATCCACTGGCTGTTCTTGTAGAAGGGGTATTTTCTTCTTTATATGAGAATAGAATAACAGATGAGATGCGCGCGGGGCTAAAATCCATTGGTCAGGAGTTTAAAACGAGAAGTGATGAAGGCGGAAAAATGATTTTTGTTTCCGACGGGGATATAGCATCAAATGTGGTTTCTGATTATGAAAATGAACGGGTATTTCCTTTAGGGTATAACCGCTACGATAAAAGACAATACGCAAACAGAGATTTTTTGGTTAATGCTGTTGAATATATGATGGATGATTTTGGTTTGATCGATTCAAGGGGAAAGGAGTTGAAGCTCCGATTATTGGATGTTCAGAAGACTCGAGATGAGCGAACCTATTGGCAGCTTGTCAATTTAATTGTACCTATTGTATTTATTTGCATAGTTGGACTTGGCTTCTTCTTTTGGAGGAGATATAATTTCTCAAAATAGATAAACATGAAGAAAAATACATTAATACTTACAGCTTTGGTTTTGATTCTTGGAGGACTGGTATATTATTTCCAAGTCCTAAAAGATGATACCAACTCATTAACTGACGGAAAAGATTGGCAGCGTTCATTTGCTATAGAGGAACCCTCAATCATTGAGACTATTTTTATTTCAAAGTTGAATGGTCTTCAAATCAAATTGACGAGAGATGGACAGGCTTGGAGAGTCAATGATAAATATATGGTGAATCCTAACGTCATGAAGACGCTTATGAATGCCGTAACTGAGATTGAGTTACAGCGCACACCTATTGCCAAAGAGTCTAAGAATATAGTCAAAAACCTAGCAGCGAATGGAACAAATGTGAAATATTTTGACAAAGAAGGTAATGTTGTTAAGGCTTATTTTTTGGGAGGAGCTGATTTAGAAGGTACGGGTACTGAAATCCTTATGGAAGGTTCAAAACAACCCTACATTGTTAATGTACCTTATTTTCAGGGAGTTCTTAGTGTTCGTTTCAATAGGCCAGAAATTGAGTGGAGGGATCGGGCAGTATTTCGATTGGACCCTAATAATATAGAGTCTTTGAGCATTGAGTACCCAAAGCAAAAATCTAAGTCCTTTCGATTGAGCAAAGAGGGAGGTGATTTTTTTGTAGAGCAGTATTTTGATCTTACTGGTAAAGGTAAAAAGAAAGTTAATTCAAATAAAGCAGATCAATATCTGCAGGAGTTTGATCTAAAAATTGCCGAGGCAATTGAAAATAATTATACCGGTCGAGATTCAATTCTTGCAACTGTTCCATTTTGCAAAATGGAGGTAAAGATGAGTAATCAGGACGTTAGACGAGTTTCTTTTTATGATATCAAAAGTAGATATGCAAGCGGAAAGCTGAAGTCAGAAGGCGTAGAACGATTCCTTTGTTTGGTTGAGCCAGAAGATGATTTTATGATGGTTCAGTTAGGTGTTTTTAAAGATATCTTGAGACCTTACGATTATTTTTAATAAAAAAGAGGGACTGTTGAGTCCCTCTTTTTTATTGATAGTATTTGTTTTTTATTTGACTTGAAAAATGAATACAGTAAAAGTATTGACCTACTTGATTTTTCTAGCTAGTACACAAGAATGGGGCTTTTTTGGTCATCGAAAGATCAACGAACTAGCTGTTTATACACTACCTGTTGAGATGAAAGTTTTCTTCTCACCTAATCAGGCTTATTTTTCTAGACATGCAATAGATGCCGATAAACGGCGATATGCGAGTTCCTTTGAAGCTCCTCGTCATTACATTGATCTTGATCAGTATGGTACAGTGCCTTTTGATACTTTAAGTCGAGACTTTAGAACAGATTTAAGAAATCATTGTTTGTTCTTTTTGTCACCTATGGAAGGTGGAACCATCGAAGCACTTCCTGATTCTATTTGTAAAACCCCGGAATTTAAAAATTGGTTTGACACCTTAGCGATGGATTTTTATTATGAGGAGGAATGGCTGGTGCCTTTAGATTTATCCTTTCGATTAGACACATCAAAGTATAGAATACAAGTATTAGATAAATTCACGGAGCACGGTATTCTGCCCTATAATATACTTCGGGTATATAGGAAGTTGGTCCATGCGTTTAAGAACTTAGATGCGACTGGAATCTGCCGATATGGCTCAGATCTGGGACATTATATCGGAGATGCAACGGTGCCCTTGCATACCAGTTCAAACTATAATGGGCAGAAGTCAGATCAATATGGTATTCATGCGTTTTGGGAAAGTAGACTTCCTGAGCAATTTGCTAATAGCTATGATGAATGGGTTGGAGCAGCTGTTTATATCGACGATATCCAAACACATATTTGGAATATTCTCGTGGAATCCCACCTTCTGGTAGATGAACTGCTCACCACAGAGAAGCAAGTTCGTTTGCAGTTGGATGACGAGCTAGAATATGGTGTTGAGGAACGAAACGGACGATTGATTTCCACTCAAAGTGACACCCTAACAATATTGTATCATGAAGCCTTGGATGGAATGATAGAAGAGCGTTATAGAAGGGCTATTCATAGTCTTGGCTCTCTTTGGTATTCTGCCTGGGTAGATGCAGGTATGCCCAATCTAGAAAATGTAGAGCCCGCATTTGAAATAGGCAGCGCACAGAAAAAAGGTCGATTTATCACAAGGAGAAGGCATTTTGAATAGAATACAATTGATTTTTTTTAATTTCACAAAAAAAAGCTCAATGATCAAGAATTACAGAATTGTGGTCCCTGAAGGAAGGAGTCAAACTCAGGCTTGGGTTGATGAGTTCTATTTAGTCAATGGCTATCATAAGTCTGTAGGAAGGAGCGGGACAAAATATATTAAGTCGATAAAAAGCAGCATTGCTTTAAGTCCAAAAAGAATCTCTTCAGAATTACTGTTGAGATTTGATGAAAAGAATGGGAAGACTTTAATTTTGATAGAAGGTTCTTTCAGATCTCTGACTGGTCACCTAACAAGTACTGATCAAAAATATTTTGATGACTTCATTTTCTTTATGGACGCTTGTATGATGACAGGAGTTATTGAAAAATTTAATGTCCCAACTCTAGATGGTATTCCTAAGAATGAAAAGAATGTTAAACTGTGGTTACTAGCTTTGCTCGTATTAACTTTATTCCCTTTGCTATTCTTGACAGATTCAGTTAGTAGATTTTCTGTTCTATTCATTATAGGAATAAGTTTGTTTTTAGTAATTACACAGGGAAGGAGAAAATAAAATCTTGACCGATTAAGAAATAATATGAATAAAGTAAATTTTGTAAGTACTGCACTCAAGGGAATGGCTATGGGAATGGCAGAAGTGATACCAGGTGTTTCTGGAGGCACAATTGCATTTATTACAGGTATATATGAACGTTTATTGGCTTCTATTTCTTCTTTTGGGAGCAATTTAGTAGGTACATTCAAATCAGGTGGTTTGAAGGCCGTTTGGGAAGCTATTGATGGCAATTTTCTGCTGGCTTTACTTTGCGGAATGTTTGTGGGTATTGTGTCTGGTGTATTTGGAATAACATGGTTGTTAGATAATTACCCACCAGTTGTTTGGGGCTTTTTCTTTGCTTTAATAATAGCCTCCTCCATTTATATGATTAGGATGGTGGAGTCATGGAATATCTTGAGTGGTGTCCTGCTGGTCATTGGTATTGCTGTTGCTTACGGGATTACTGTTTTAGCACCAAGCGCAGGTAATGAGGCGCTTTGGTTCGTGTTTTTATCGGGTTGTATTGCTATATCTGCATTGATATTGCCAGGTATCAGTGGTTCCTTCATACTGCTTCTTTTAGGGATGTATACGATAGTTATTCCTGCAGTAAAAGATATGCTAAAAACATTTTCTACAGACTCACTTTTAATTGTTGCCGTATTTGGATTAGGCTGTATCACTGGAGTTATGGTGTTTTCCAGGCTATTAACCTTCGTATTTAAGAATTTTAAAGATCATACCATTGCCATTCTTACTGGTTTTATGATTGGATCTTTGAATAAAATTTGGCCTTGGCGAGTTTGTGTTGATGAAGCAGTCGTGAATGGGAAGATTAAATGTTTGAAAGAACAGAACATTATGGCTTCTGCCTATGAATCAGAACCCTATGTAGTAGGAGTAGTTTTAGCTATGATTTTGGGCGTTGTACTCGTATGGTTTTTAGCTAAGACGGATAAATCAAAAACACAATAATGAAAAGGTATGGTCTGATCGGGAAAATATTGGGATATTCTTTTTCCCAAGATTATTTTAGGAATAAGTTCAATGTATTGAGCCTGAAAGATCATGCGTATGAGAATTTTGAGTTGAAAGAAATCGAGCAAGTTAGTCTTTTGTTAGAAGATGATTCTATCGGAGGATTCAATGTTACTATCCCTTACAAAGAGGCTATAATTCCATACCTAGATGGTCTTGACGATGTGGCTAAGGCTATTGGGGCTGTCAATACTATCAATAGAACAAAGGATGGGGAATTGATAGGTTTTAATACGGATCAGATAGGGTTTAGGAATTCATTAGATGGCTTTTTAAATGTTTCAGGTTCAAATAAATCAGCTCTTATTTTGGGTACAGGAGGGGCTGCAAAAGCTGTAGAGTATGTACTTCGGGATATGGGCTTTGATATACAATATGTTTCAAGAACAACTAAGAATGGTGCTATAACTTATGATCAACTAGATAAAGAGCGTATCAATAGTACGGATCTGATTATAAATACTACTCCATTAGGTACACATCCAAATATTAACAATTGTCCTTCTATTCCGTATGAATATTTGACTGAAAGACAACATTTGTATGATTTGGTATACAATCCTGAGTGGACTAAATTTCTTAAATTTGGGCAGCAGAATTCCTGCCCTGTTCAAAATGGGCTAAAAATGCTTCAATTGCAAGCAGAGGCGGCCTGGTTAATTTGGAATAAGTAATGAATCGAATACTTCAATATTAAATGAATAGAAGTGAAATCAAAACCAAATTTAGATTTTTCGAATACGGAGATTGCTTTTAAAAATAAGAGCGATGTACAGCTAAAAAAAGCATATTGGCTGTTCAAAATGATGAACAAATCCTGGTTTGTAAATTTGGGCTCAAAATTGGGTTCTATTGCAGTCCGCTTAAATCTGCCCTTTTCAAAGACAATTGTTGAGAAGACTATCTTTGAACAGTTTTGTGGTGGTACTACGCTTCTCAATAGTCAACAAACCATTGAACATCTTGCAGCTTACAATGTGGCAACTTTACTAGATTATGGTGCTGAGGGTAAAGTAACTGAGCGCGATTTTAACCTCACAATGAATGAGAATATCAAAGCGCTAGAGTTTGCAGCAGCTAACCCTTTTATCCCTGTAGTTACAACTAAGATAACAGGTATTGCAAGGTTTGATTTATTAGAAAAAATAAGCTTAGGTGTTGAACTTGCACCTGAGGAGGAAGCTGAATATTCCAATGTGCTTAAGAGAATTGATGCTATTTGTTCAGCAGCTTATAAGACTAAGACCTCTATTTTTATTGATGCAGAGGAGAGTTGGATTCAAGATGCTATAGATTCTATAGCTAACTTGATGATGTCCAGATATAATAAAGAATACATCAGTGTCTATAATACCTTTCAGATGTATAGACACGATCGTTTAGAATTTTTGATGAAATCTTACGGGGAAGCCAATACTCAAGGGTATATATTGGGTGCAAAACTTGTTCGGGGGGCATATATGGACAAAGAACGAAATCGTGCAGAGGAAAGAGGATACCCTTCCCCAATTAATAAAGACAAAGCATCAACTGATGATTGTTTCAATACAGCATTGCGTTTTTGTATCGATAATTATGAAAAGATAGCACTTTGTAATGCAACTCATAACCTTGAAAGCTCTAGGATACTAGCTGATCTTATATTTGAACGAAACCTTCCTAAAGAGCATACACATCTTAACTTTTGCCAGTTATACGGTATGAGTGATAATCTTACATTTAATCTTGCAGAATCTGGTTATAATGTAGGTAAGTATTTAGTTTATGGTCAGGTGGAAGAGGTCGTGCCTTACCTTGTACGAAGAGCACAGGAAAATACCTCCGTTACAGGAGATATGAGTAGAGAACTTGATTTATACAATTCAGAAATAAAGCGAAGAGGTTTATAAAAGAGGGGATATGCAAGAGATAATATTGAAAAAAGGGAAGGAATTCCCATTGAAGCGTTTTCATCCATGGGTTTTTTCCGGTGCATTGAAAACACAAACGAAAGGTATAGAAGAAGGGGAGAAGGTAAGAATTGTGGATGCTAAGGGAAATTTTCTTGGTATTGCACATTTTCAAGATGGTTCTATAGCCCTCCGAGTTATTTCTTGGGAGGATAGACCTATAGATGTTTCCTTTTGGAAGGAAAAGATTGAAAAAGCACTTGCCGTAAGGAATACTTTTTTCATTCCTAATGCAGAGCATACAAATTGCTTCAGGTTGATACATGCTGAAGGAGATGGACTTCCAGGGCTAATAATTGATGTTTACAATAAAACAGCAGTCATTCAAGCCCATTCCATTGGAATGCATAAGGATATTAATCTCATTTCAGAGGCACTTCAGTTAGTTTTTGGTTCTGATCTAAGTAGTGTTTATTCAAAGTCGCAAGCAACCTTGCCCGAACGATATGGTGTGGGAATCGCAGATGAGCACTTACTCGGAGCACCTACTTCAGATATTGTTCTGGAAAATGGCTATAAGTTTATGGTCAATTGGCAAACAGGTCAAAAGACTGGTTTCTTTTTGGATCAACGCGTAAATAGAGCCCTGTTAGGCGAGTATAGCGCAGGTAAAACGGTATTAAATACCTTTGCTTATTCAGGTGGTTTCTCAATCTATGCCCTTGCTGGTGGAGCTGAAAAAGTTGTTTCAGTTGATATTTCAAAAACTGCAGTCGATCTTATTGACGAAAACGTTAAGATTAGCTTTGGTGAGGAAGAGCGCCATACCTCTTTGAAAGCAGATGTAATGAAATACCTTGGTGAAGAGGAAGAGGAGTTTGATATCGTAATTGTAGATCCTCCAGCATTTGCAAAGAATGTCAGAAAGCGCCATAATGCGGTAATGGGTTACAAGCGCTTGAATATGATGGCGATCGATCGGGTTAAAAAAGGGGGCTTATTGTTTACCTATTCTTGTTCACAGGTAGTAGATGATAAATTATTTTATGACACCATAGTTTCTGCCTCTATTGAAGCAGGTAGACCAGCAAGAGTGCTTCATAAATTAAGTCAAGGTCCAGATCATCCAGTGAGTATATATCATAAGGAAGGCCACTATTTAAAAGGTCTAGTCTTAAGGATGGATTAAAAAAAGGGAGCAATATTATTGCTCCCTTTTTTACTTATAGTTTCGGACATTTAAGTCGAGCTTTGTATTTACCAGCTTTGACGTAGCCAACTGTTATCTCAAATGCTCCTCTTGAATCTGTGGGTACAGAAAGTGAGCTCATAGAGATATCGTAGCTTATTCCAAAGAATACATTCTCAAGTTCCATAACAAAGGCTGCATTCAACCAAGGCATATGTATTCCTGAGTTTACATCCTTAGCCATACTTAGGAATGAACCCATACGAATGGCAACTTCCCTCCAGTCTCTGTTTGAATATCTGAAGTTTAATCCTCCAGATATAGCCATTGATGGCCCCTGATTGTTAAAAATAACTGCGGGGAGTAATTGTGTTGTATTCGATACTTCAATTTGTCCACCAGCTTGTATGGTATATCTGCTATATCTTCTAGATTCACCGGATTGGTACAAAGAAATATTAGGCCTATTCAAGTGATGCGCAGCAGCACCAAAGTAAAAACTATTATTTCCATTTACACCATAATAGAGCATGCCTGCCGAAAAATTAGGGAAAAAATTTGTTGAATTAAGCAGGTCTTCACCACTATCTATTGATTTGTCAACACTAACGGATTGTGCATTGAACTGATTACTGAACCATAATCTGTCTGGCTTTGTAAAAAGCTGACCCATGGTTAGATTAATACCTCCTGTTAAGTACTGACTCGTTTTTCTGAAGCGATTACCACTAAGCTGTTTCATATAGCCGATATTTAATCCAGCAGCATTGTAGGTAAGGTTGGCATTTCCAGTTTGATCATTAGTTCCTGAGAAACCATAAGTAAGATAATCTGCTTTTCCAAGTTTGGAGCGCATATCAAAATTAATATTACTCGTTCTGAAAGTAGTATTGTTTACCGCATTCCATTGGTCTTTAAATGCAGCTACCACTCTGAATCGACCAGTATGAACACCTGTAAAGGCAGGATTGCTATATACGGGGTTGTTATAGAACTGCGAGAAAAGAGCATCCTGTGCATTAGATTTCTGCATATCTACTAAAAAAGCAAGACCGAGAATTAATAGAATTATTTTATTGACTTTCATTTTGTGTAATTTCGCGATTTTATCTAATTAAGTTCACTTGACCTTCGTGACGCTCTGAGAGGCCATCAATATAAGTCACTTCAGCATGCCATAAATATGCTCCTGTGGGCATTTCTTTTCCACCCATAGTACCATCCCATCCGAGATTGTCATTTATTTCAAAACCCGATCGTTCGTAAACTAAAGTTCCCCAGCGATCAAATACTTGGAAAAGGTCAACTATCGTTCCGTCTTTTCCATGTGTTAGAAGTTGGTCATTGTTATCGTCACCATTAGGCGAAAAACCTCTTGGGACAAGTACAACTCTGTATTTATTCACATTAATAATAAGTATTTCAGTGTCTATGCAGCCATTGTCATCGATTACCTGAACCTCATAGGATATGGTGTTATACGGAAATGCTACTGGATTTTCACAATCGGTACAACTCAAAGTACCATCAAAAGCAGCTAACCATTCTACATTATATGCTCCCTGATTATTAATGATCTCAATATAATCTTGATTTAAATATACTTCATCTTCTAGATTTAATTCAAGATTTGAGCCATTAGGGAAGAGTAGCATTAATTCTTCTGGCTCATTTATAGTGACAATAGTGTCAAATGTACAACCATTGTCATCAATGATTTCAAGATTGAAACTACCAGGCTCCAAACCTGTAAGCAACGGATTGCCAAAGTAATCATCTTCATTAATCATGTATAGGTAAGGCGGTGTAGCTCCTGTGGTATTAAATGTTATCAAACCATCGTTTATACCAAAACAATTTAAATCTTCAACCGTAAGGCCTGGATTAATAGGTGTAGGCTGTGGTAAATCAATCTCAAATTCAAAAACACAGTCATTCCCATCTGTTACTGTCACTTGGTAGGTCCCTGAGAAAATGTTTTGTAGGTCTTGTGAAAGAGAATCATTCGACCATATGTAGCTGTAGTTACCAGCACCTCCAGTATTGGTCAAATCAATAGCCCCTGTGTTTTTTCCATTACAAGGAGGAATAGTTAGATCAAATTCAGCAATTACTGGTTCAGGTTCATTAACAGTAAGTATTTCAGTTACAATACAGCCTAGATTGTCCGTTACCGTTAATTCGTAATCTCCGGAGGTTAAATCGGTTTGATTTGAGTTTGATCCTGGGATATCCCAATTATAATCAATTGGTGCTTGAGCAAATGACACAGATACCACATCAATACTTCCATCTGAAAGTCCACCGCAGCTTACATCTTGTATGTTTGTGTTTAGTTGAAGTGCAGGAGGGTTTGACAATTCTGCTTCAGTTACTTCGCTGAGGCATCCTTGCTCATCAATTACCTGTATTGTTATACTTTGGTCTGCCGATAAACCTGAAACTATATTTTCTGGCACTGGAGTGGAGTCATCAAATATGAAGCTATAATTCATTGAAGGGTTCCCTCCTATGACTGAAATAATCTCCACAGAACCATTGTTTCCATTAAAACAGTCTGGATTTTGAGGACTAAGTCCAAAGGTGATTGGTTCGAGATCTTCGATAACAATAGACCCTTCAATAGGACAGCCTGTATTATCTGTGACTGTCAATCCATTTATTCCAGATGCTAATGTAGTAGCAATTGAATCTGTAGAGTTGTCAGACCACATAAAAGAGTAAGGCCAATTACCACCTGTTACAATTGCAGTTGCAATATTTGCAGCAACTTCTGAACAGGCTTGCTCCGTTTGGATAAGACTGATTTCAAGATTTGCTGGCTCTCCTATAAGTATATCTAATGATTCTATACAGCCATTGTCATCTTCTGCCACAAAGGTGTTTAATCCTGCAGTTAGTGAAGTGTTAATGCTGTCTGTAACGCTATTTCCTGTCCAGAAATACGAGTAAGGATATGTTCCACCGATAATCTCCATAGTAGCTGTTCCATCAGCAGAACCATTACATAGAGTAGAGGTAGACTCTAGAAGATTGATCTGTAATTCTTCCGGTTGCTGGATTTGATAAAAGCTGGTATCGGTACATCCATTATTGTCAGTTAGCACCATTGTATAGTTGCCAGCTTCTAAATTCGTTGGAATAACTAAGTTGTTGTCAGAGTCATATAAATCTTCATCGATTGATCCTATACCTCCATCTACGGTTAATTCCAAACTTCCATCTGAAAGACCAAAGCAGCTTACATCTACTAGTAGGCTGTCTTTGACAAGTATTTCATCAGGTGCAGCAACATCTACATTATAGCTTTCGATACAATTGGCACCGTCTATTATAGAGAGTACATTTGGACCTGCACAAAGGTCTGAAAGATTAGGCGTATTAGTAATGACCGTATTTCCTTCGCTATCCAAATAGCTAAAGGAGTAAGGAAGATCACCACCGTTAACTTCTAAGACAGCCTGACCATCACAACTATCAAAGCAACTTGTGGGAAGTGTGGATAGAAGTCCTGTAGTCATAGTACAATTATAGCAATCAATTGTAGTTTCGAGAATATTACATTCTTCTCCAGTAGCCTGCACCATTATGATTGCAGTAAGCAGATCCCCATTATTCAATCCAGTGACGCTATGTGAAAGAATGCCATTGGCAGGTATGAAGCCGGAGTTATTGATATTTATAAGATAATCATCGTAATCTTCTATTTGAGGCCAGCTAAATATAACTGTGCCTGCAACATCATTGCTACAGCTTACTATAGGTGCTTCAACAGGAGGTTCTATATTTAACTGAATGGTGTCTGTATCTAAACAACCTAATGAATTTGTAGCATTGATGATTAGCTCTTGGTCTATATTGTCTGCTGCTATATATTGTATTATTGGACAGTCTATACAATCTATATTATCCGCTGGTGACCAAGTAATATCTGTGTTTATTCCTGATGCAAAAGAAATTGACCACCAATTTAGATTTCCAAAGGAGCTGACTCCTGAGTCATCAGTAACTAATAATGTCCAATCACCATTGATCGGTGAACCAATTAGGTCTGCCCAGTTACCTTCTATTTGATAATCTCCTGTAAAAGGTGTAGTCCCAGCAGTAATAAGAGTAGTAGCTGTTGGGGTAAAGCAGGTGTTTGTATAGAAATCACTGGAACCTCCATTACCTGAGGTAAGTTCTATTATTGTTCCATTTGGTGCTTGTAAATAGAAAGAAACATCGGATAAGAAGTTTGTCTCAAAGTCGATACAGATAGAGTTTATATCTGATGAGGGATCAACAATAGTTGTATTGTTGATGGAATTGATATTAATTACAGCATTGTATGGATCACTTGGTGGATGATTAGCAAATCCAAGTTCATAGTCATTAAAAGAAATGAAAGGTACATCGAAATCTAGATTTGCTCCGCCAGCATCGATTGTTAAGGTATCTCCGACGCAAATCGTAGTATCTGGGAATTCGTTTAAAATTTCTGAACATTCAAAGCAATCGGGGTGGGTTTCAGGTAAAAACTCAACGTTTACATTTGATTCCCATAAACATCCAAATTCATCTTCTACTTCAAATATAAAGTTTCCAATACCTGCATTTGCTGGAACAGCTGCAATTGAATCTTGATCAATATATGTTATAATTGATTGGTCTATCCAATTGTAGTTTATGAGCTGAGGGGTGAAGGTTTCAATCAACGGA
>Ga0206130_10004451_pt1 | contig 17317 bp, 18 predicted proteins | sample Helgoland_Spring_9_FD_148637 | JGI IMG/M metagenome (GOLD analysis project Ga0206130, IMG submission 148637) | Pelagic subsurface seawater microbial communities from Kabeltonne, Helgoland, North Sea - Helgoland_Spring_Bloom_20160512_1 | ecosystem: Environmental > Aquatic > Marine > Epipelagic ... | reverse complement strand
GGGACCTGAGGCGAGGCGATGACCACCTGCTGCGCTATTTGGGGGCTGCGCAGGCGGTCATAGCCTCTCAACCAGCATCATTCCGAAGGCGTTACGGCATCCAATTTTGTGAGCAGCCACGCCGCCGCAACACGCCCTATTCCCGACCCATGCGGGTCGACAAAATCTGCACCGAAAATGGCATTGGACATCGGCTAACCCAGCCAGCATACCCTTGGACACGTGGGCAAGTTGACCGCATGAACCGCACAATCAAAGCCAGGGCCGTCAAGCGGCATCACTACGATAGTCACGATCAGCTTCGCAACCATCTCAGCGACTTCCTTAAAGCCTACAATTATGCACGCCGTCTCAAGACACGCAGTGGCTTCATATCTTACGAATATATCTGCAAAGTCTGAACACCTGAATATCTGAGCCGGATCAATACATCCTAACCCCAATCCACCACATGCCGGGGCTGAACGTATTACTTTCTAAAGAGATCCTACGTTTCAATCTATTCGCGGACACAACTGGACAAACTCACAAGCAACTTGAACGGCCGACCACAAAAAGCCTTGGGCTCCCTGTCGTCAGCTCGTAGCGCAGAGAACGTGTTGCAGTAACCAGCTGAATCCATCGTGTCGATATTTGTGGCTACCTTTTTAGGCCTTAATCTGCAGGCGCTCTTCCAGAACATCAAACGGCACGCCCGGTTCGTCTTTGGCACCGCGGATCACCAAAGACGTTTTAACACTGCCCACATTGTCTGCCGCGGTTAGCTCAGAGGTGAGGAATGACTGAAACGTGCTCAGATCCGGTGCGACACATTTAAGGATAAAATCAACCTCGCCGTTTAACATATGACATTCACGCACCAGCGGCCATGCCCGACAGCGGTTTTCAAACGCGCTCAAATCCACTTCTGCCTGCCGCTGCAGACCAACCATCGCAAATACCTGCACCTCAAAGCCCAATTCGCGTGGATCAATGTCGGCGTGATAGCCGCGAATATAGCCCTGCTCTTCAAGCGTCCGTACCCGCCGCAAGCAGGGTGGAGCAGAGATGCCGACCCGTCGGGCCAGTTCAACATTTGTCATACGCCCATCGGCTTGCAGCTCTGCCAGAATCATTCGGTCAATCAAATCTAGACGGGTGGCGGGCATATCACTTCCTTTGATTTTCTTTAACTTACCCCAAAACCAACAAACGCGCAATAATATTTCAAAACATTGAAATTTAATTACGCGTTTTGCGCTCAAAAATGTAATTCTCATGGGCAAGATAGGGGGTGCGCAGCTCGTCATCTGGCGGTATATGTGCAGAAATTGCCATGGATTATTCTAAAGAGGTCAATAATGACAGACGCGATTCACACCAAGGTTTTGATCATCGGCTCCGGGCCTGCAGGCTATACCGCCGGGGTCTATGCCAGCCGCGCAATGCTTGCACCTGTTTTGGTACAGGGGATCGAACCCGGCGGTCAACTGACCACGACAACCGAGGTCGAGAACTGGCCCGGTGACACCGAAGTGCAAGGCCCCGACCTGATGGTGCGGATGGAAGCGCATGCCAAGGCGATGGGCTGCGAGATTATTGGCGATATTGTCCAAGACCTCGACACCACAAAACGCCCCTTCACCGCCAAAGGTGACAGCGGTCGCACATATACCGCCGATGCGGTCATTTTGGCGACAGGCGCGCGGGCCAAATGGCTGGGTCTGGCCTCGGAAGAAAAGTTCAAGGGTTTTGGCGTGTCAGCCTGCGCCACCTGTGACGGCTTCTTTTATCGCGGACAGGAAATTGCCGTGATCGGTGGTGGCAATACTGCCGTGGAAGAAGCACTATTTTTGACGAACTTTGCCAGTAAGGTCACGTTGGTGCACCGCCGCGACGAACTGCGTGCTGAAAAAATCCTTCAAGACCGGCTGATGAAAAATCCAAAAATCGAACCGCTCTGGTTTCACCAACTGGAAGAAGTCCTTGGCGAGGATACACCGCTGGGCGTCAGTGGTATTCGGGTCAAACATACCAAAACCGGCGAAATGCAAGATATTCCCTGCAAGGGTGTTTTCATCGCGATTGGCCATGCCCCTGCAAATGAACTGATAAAAAGTGAGCTTGAATTGCACAACGGTGGCTATGTCAAAGTAAAACTCGGCAGCACCGAAACCTCTATTCCTGGTATATTTGCCGCCGGCGACCTCACCGATCACGTTTATCGACAGGCCGTTACCTCCGCAGGCATGGGGTGTATGGCCGCTTTGGATGCCGAACGGTTTTTGGCCGAAAATGCAGAAAATTAAGGGCAATTCTTCAAATATACTGAAGATAAGGGCACGCTTTGATCTTGAATAACGCTGCGGCCAAGCGCTAAACCGCTAGTGTCGCGTCTGCGGGTTACCTTCGCGACAAATGCGCGGTAAAGCTGTCTTTTCAAAGGTGGATACAAAAAAATGAATTTGCAGAATCTGGTGCCAATCCCGGAACTTTACGTGTCGCACGAGTCTGCGCAAAAGCTCAAGCTTGACGCTGCAGGTCTGGCCAGTTGGGATCTGACCCCCCGTCAGATATGTGATCTCGAACTGCTGATGAATGGCGGCTTTACACCGTTGAAGGGATTTCTCAGCGAATCCGATTACCTGTCGGTTCTGGCAGATATGCGCCTTGCTGATGGCAAGCTTTGGCCCATGCCTATAACCCTTGATGTCACTGCAACCTTCGCCCAAGGCCTGACGCTTGGTCAAGATATCGCTCTTCGTGATCAAGAGGGGGTCATTCTTGCTACGATGACTGTTACCGACAATTGGACCCCCGACAAAGCCCATGAGGCCACGCAGGTTTTCGGCGCTGATGACAGCACGCATCCGGCTGTGAACTATCTGCATCAACAGGCCGGAGCCGTTTATCTGGGTGGCCCGGTAATCGGCATTCAACAGCCGGTGCATTATGATTTTCGGGGCCGGCGTGACACGCCAAACGAGTTGCGCGCCTATTTTCGCAAGCTTGGGTGGCGTAAAGTTGTCGCTTTCCAAACCCGCAATCCGCTGCACCGTGCCCATCAGGAATTAACATTTCGGGCCGCCAAAGAAGCCCAAGCCAATTTATTGATACACCCGGTTGTCGGCATGACAAAACCCGGTGACGTCGATCACTTTACCCGCGTGCGCTGCTATGAGGCGGTGTTGGATAAATACCCGCAATCGACCACGACGATGTCACTGCTTAATCTGGCCATGCGCATGGCAGGCCCCCGCGAGGCGGTCTGGCACGCGCTTATTCGCAAAAATCACGGCTGCACACATTTCATCATTGGCCGCGACCACGCTGGCCCCGGCAAGAACGCACAGGGCGAAGATTTTTATGGTCCCTACGATGCCCAACATCTGTTTCGCAAGTACGAAGACGAGATTGGCATCGAGATGGTTGATTTCAAAAATATGGTCTATGTGCAGGAACGCGCCCAATACGAGCCGGCCGATGAAGTGGTTGGCGATGTGACCGTTTTGAGCATTTCAGGTACAGAATTGCGCCGGCGCCTGTCAGAGGGGTTGGAAATTCCCGAATGGTTCAGTTTTCCCGAGGTCGTCGGTCAGTTGCGGCTCAGTAAACCCCAGCGAAGCAAACAGGGCTTTACGGTCTTTTTTACCGGACTTTCCGGCTCTGGGAAATCCACAATTGCCAATGCTTTAATGGTCAAGCTGATGGAAATGGGCGGCCGGCCTGTGACGCTTTTGGATGGGGACATTGTGCGCAAAAACCTGTCATCCGAACTGGGGTTCAGTAAAGAGCACCGAGACCTAAACATCCGCCGGATCGGCTATGTTGCCTCGGAAATCACCAAAAATGGCGGCATTGCCATCTGCGCCCCGATTGCGCCCTACCATACCACCCGCCGCGCCGTCCGTGAAGATGTCGAGGCTTTTGGCGCATTTATTGAGGTACATATCGCAACCTCACTAGAAGAATGCGAACGTCGCGACCGCAAGGGATTGTATAAATTGGCCCGCGAGGGAAAGATCAAAGAATTCACCGGCATCTCGGATCCCTATGAAATACCCGAGGCACCCGAATTACGCTTGTCGACTGAAAATGAAGAGGTGGACAATTGTGCCCATCAAGTCATTCTTAAACTCGAAAGCCTAGGATTGATCGCCGGGTAGCCCGTTGACCACCTGAGGCGCGCAAGTGCAAGCTTAGGTGTTGCACATAAATGCGTTGCGACTAGACCTTGCATGAATAGTGCAACACATCTCTAGATGAGGTCAGTGCAGTGTCATCGGCGTTAAGTCGTTATCTCGCGCCAAACTATATGCTAATGCACGGTTCTCGACCACAGCGACACGCTCACCATCAGCCTTATGTACCGCATACAGCGTCTTGTCAGACCCCACCTGCCGCTGTAAATTCAATGGCAGTTCCGTCACTTCAACCGTTTTGATATAGACCAGGTCATCAGTATCGAAGTGGGAAAAATCATATTTGCTATGCATGGTCATCGACCTTTCTTAATCGCAATAGTCTTTACAATACTATCGGGAACAGACTGGGTCAAATCAAGATGCAGCAGCCCGTTTTCCATTGCCGCCTCGCCCACCTCGACACCTTCAGCCAAAACAAACACCCGCTGGAATTGCCGCGTGCCGATACCGCGGTGTAAAAACACCCGCGGTGTGTCCTCTTCGCTCTGGCGACCGCGGATCACCAATTGGCGGTCTTCAACCGTGACCGAGAGGTCAGCTTCGGTAAAACCCGCCACTGCAAGGCTGATGCGATAGGACCGATCTGTGGTTTGTTCAATATTATAGGGGGGATACCCTTCATTGCCGGATTTTGCTGTCCGCTCAAGTAAATTCGCCAGCGGCTCAAAGCCCAACATGTGTGGATAAGCAGTAAGGCTTAATTTTGTCATGACACATCCTTTGGTTAAGCGAGCGTCGTTATGAAGGATCCATTGTGGCATCCTCTCAACATATATGGGTCCTCAATCGTATTCATTCAAGACTTTTGCAAAACTTGTGGTATCGGGTAGTATGATCTTTCTTGAGACTGAGCTAGGACATTCATGACAACGCCCACCGAGATTACCATGAAAACAGAAGATGTTTTACGCGTCGAGTTGGAAGTGTTCCGCCACGAGCACCGTGACTTGGATGATGCCATTGCGGCATTGATCCAAATTGGCACAGCAGATCAACTGACGCTTAAGCGATTAAAAAAGAAAAAACTAGCATTTAAAGATATGATCACACGGATTGAAGACCGTCTAACACCGGATATCATTGCGTAGCAGCACAATCTGACTATATTGCGCGTTTTGAAAGTGTGAGGCGGCCTATGAAACAGGTAAAAATTGGCATCATCATGGGCAGTCAATCAGACTGGCCGACTATGAAGGCCGCAGCAGAAATCCTCGATGAATTACAGCTGCCCTATGAGACCGGAATTGTCTCAGCACACCGTACCCCCGACCGGCTGTGGGCCTATGGCAAAACCGCTGCAGAGCGCGGATTGCAGGTGATCATTGCCGGTGCAGGGGGAGCGGCACATCTGCCAGGTATGATGGCCTCAAAAACCCGTCTGCCGGTGATCGGTGTGCCGGTGCAGACCCAGGCGCTTTCAGGCATAGACAGCCTGTATTCGATCGTGCAGATGCCACGCGGCTTTCCCGTTGCCACGATGGCGATAGGCGCCAGTGGGGCCGCCAATGCCGGTTTGATGGCTGCGGGTATTCTGGCGTTGCAGGATGACAGCCTTGCACAACGTCTAGACGCCTGGCGCGCCGCACTTTCTGCCGCAATTCCGGAGACCCCGAACGATGCATAAACCACTTTCCACCGGCGCCACAATCGGGATACTCGGTGGGGGCCAATTGGGTCGCATGCTGTCTGTCGCCGCAGCAAGACTGGGCTTTCGCAGCCATATTTTTGAACCGAACCCTGATTGCCCGGCCAGTCATGTGGCCGACCGGCTCACCACGGCCAGCTATACAGACACCAAAGCGCTGCAACGCTTTGCGGAAACTGTGGATGTGATCACCTACGAGTTTGAAAACATCCCGACCTCGGCGCTGGATGTACTGGAACAGGTGGCGACCATACGCCCCGGCCGAGAGGCGTTGCGCATTTCCCAAGACCGGCTGACCGAAAAAGACTTTCTGAATGGGCTGGGCCTGAAAACTGCCCCCTATGCCTCAATCAACGATGCGTCCGCTCTGCGCGCCGCCCTCAAGGCGTTTGGCACGGCCGCGATCCTAAAAACCCGGCGTTTTGGCTATGACGGCAAGGGGCAGGTCCGCCTGCAATCTGATAGTGATCCAGTGGCAGCTATCGCGAATATGACTGGACAAGCGGCCTTGCTTGAGGGGTTTGTTGACTTCAGCCATGAGGTGTCTGTGATTGGCGCGCGCGGGGCTAACGGCGCCGTGTGCTGTTTTGATCCCGGAGAAAATGTTCATAGCGACGGCATTCTGCGCACCACTACCCTGCCCGCACGGCTCAGTGCAGCCCAGCGAATGGATGCGGTTCTGTTGACCGCCAATATTCTAAACGCGCTGGATTATGTCGGCGTTATGGGGGTTGAGTTATTTGTCACAGTTCAGGGATTAATAGTGAATGAAATTGCCCCACGAGTACACAACTCTGGCCATTGGACCCAAAACGGCTGCGTTGTGGATCAATTCGAGCAACATATCCGCGCGATTGCCGACTGGCCGCTGGGCGATGGCACCCGCCACTGCGATGTAGTGATGGAGAACCTGATCGGCGATGATATGGGGCGGATAGGTGCCATCGTCAAAGACCCCACTGCCGCGGTGCACCTTTATGGCAAAGCCGAGATCAAACCGGGCCGTAAAATGGGTCATGTGAACCGCCTCGTCCCAGCGCAAACCCGCAAGATTTAGAGAAAACGCTCGGCAACCGCCCCAGTCAGATAGCTAGGGCGGCCTTTGGCAAAGGTGGCCATCACCCGCTGGCTGTCGGGATCAAGCACGACGAAATCGCCGCGCATACCGATTTCAAGACTGCCACGATCAGACAGGCCCAAAATGCACGCCGGTCCGCTTGATATTAACCCCCAGGCACGCGCAAGTCCAATATCCTTGGCCAGCGCCAAAGCTGCAAAGCGCAACGATGGATAATGGTAGTCCGACGCCAAGGCTGCGCACAGGTTGCGACGCGCCAGATCTGCGGCACTGACGTTGCCATTATGCGACCCGCCACGCACCACATTCGGCGCCCCCAGAACAACCGATCTTTGCGTGGTTGCCGCCGCTTCTGCGGCCGCTTTGGTTTCCGGAAATTCACAGATCATAGCCCCAAGACCCCGTGCAAGAGCATTTGCAGTCGCATCCGTATCGTCGTGACTGCCCAAGAGGGTGTCTCGCGCCTGCAGCCGCCGTGATAGGCCCTGCAACGCTGCAGGCACCTCTGCTGAGCGGGCATGCATCTCTGCAAGCAGGCGTAAATGTTCTTGCGGGTTACGACCTGACTTTAACGCCTGCCCTGTCAATCTGGGTGGCTTTTTGCCCACCGCCAATGCTTGGTGCGGCACATGGTCATTGAACACCACATAGCGCACCTGAAACCGGCGCACCAGATCGTAAAACTGCGTATAGTGATCCAACATATGCGTCTCAAACCGCAACTGCACAGACAGATCAGTGTCGAACTGTCCTGCCATATTCGACCATGCGCTTAAAAATGCCAGCGCAAATTCGGGACTGCGCATGCCGCCTTCCCAGCTATAGAACTGTGCCAGAACCGCTGTTGTAATGCCGTTCACAGCCAGTTCAGCCTCAGTGGCCACTAGCCCCGCATCAAGGTTTTTCACCGCACCGCGCCGGGGAGCGAGATGACGCTCGAACCCGTCTCCATGGATATCGATGATGCCAGGCAACACCCAATAGCCGCTGAGATCAATCTGGCGATTTTGCGGTGTTTTTACAAAAACGCCACCTGACAGGGACACGACATCCGGGACCAGCCCACCAGGTCGAAGGATTTGCGCGCCGGTTAGGTCACATTGCATTTGGGGTCTTCCTAGTGTTGTGTCAAAGCCTTTACAGCATCCATCAGGGTGACGTCACGCGCAAATGCACCTTGGCGCAAAAACCACAGCACCTGATACAAAACCAGCGGATTATTCATCAAAAAACTATGGGTGGCGGGCAATGTGATGTGATCAGTCATACCTTTCATTGCGGTTGCTGCCACCGAGACCGCGCCATCATCACGCCCAGGGATCAGAGCCGAAAACAGCGGGTTGATCGAACGGTTGCCCGCAATCACCCCTAAAGGATAGCGCGCCTGCGGCAGCACCGGTGCCACACCATCGGTCCCTAATTGCTGGCTCGCTGGCCCATTAAGCCATGAAAAAAGTCGCATATTTCCAAATATGTCCACAACTTCTGACCCCTGATTGGGCGGTGCTAGCATAACAACTCTGCCCAGCCGTATGCGCCGGTCCTGCGGCGCGGGTCTCGTCAGCCCGGCCTGATCGTTTGGAACGTCCAACCGGTCCTGCGCCAGCCAGATACGCACTAATATCGCCCCCATCGAATGCGTGACGATATGCACGGTGTCAGCCTCGCAGGCGTCAAAGGCCCGTGGCAGCGTTTGTTCGGCCAACGCGAACAAATCAGCCTCGGTAGAGGGATAGGACTGAACGACAACCTCATAGCCATGGCGTTGCAAGATTTTTTGCATCACCACAAAGGAGAAGTCACTGCGGCCGAGGCCATGAATAAGAACAACACAATCGGCGGCAGCCCAAAAAGGCCAGATACAAAAAATTAGTATAACGATACGCATCGATCTGAGATAGGCATAGGGCAATGCGATTTAAAGAGCTGAAGAACGACGTTATTTCAGATACAATGATCGGTGCAACCCCAGCGAAATCGCAACTCCGCTCACAACCAGACCGCAAGCTACGATAAATTTTATCGTCAGGACTTCATCTAAGAACACCATACCCGCGGCCATCGCCAACACGGGAACCACCAGTTGCGACACCGAGGCAATCGAGGTGCTGATCTGAGGCAAAATCCAGTACCACAGCGCATAGCCCATCGCCGATGTCACAGCACCCGACAGCAGCGCCAACATGACGCCATAGGGCGTAATCACGGGTGGCGCAGATGTAGAGAACCACACGACGGCGGCGCACAGTGGCAAAGAAAGCGCAAAACTGGCAGCGGTTGCAGGCAAGCTGGGGCCGGCGTTTCGACCAAAAATCGAATACCCTCCCCAACCCAGACCAGCCAAAACCATCAACCCGACCGCGAAAGGATCCATCGCCAGAGAGGCCGTTGGGACAAGCAGGTAACAAAGGCCACCGAACGCAATACTGGCACCAATCACCCTATATCGCGGCAATGGCTCTCTTGTAAAAACCGCCACGCCAAACATCACAATCTGCACCACACCAAATAAGATCAACGCACCGGCACCAGTTTCAAGCTTGGTATAGGCATACGAAAAGCCTAGCATATAAAAACTGAGCGCCAATGCTGCACTCAGACGCTTTGGCCCTCGCAGGGCACTGAGACTATTTTTTCGGGCTGCTAGAAACACCAAGACCGCCGCTCCTGACGCCAGCCGCAGCAGCACAAACGCCCCCGGATCAATCGCAGTCTCGGCAAGGGCCAGACGGGTCAAAACCGAATTGCCTGCAAAAGCCAGCATTGTTACTGCAATCCAAAACGCCACAACCTTCAAATCACAATATAGGGCGGTGGACCGCCCCAGTTGAGATCAGGGCCGCCGATAGTATGAAACCCAACCTTGGAATAGCCAGCGGCAAGAGCGGCCTGTTCGCAATGTGGTGTCATCTGAGGATCGCGCGCTTTTAACGGACAATGCGATGCTGCCCCATAGTGATGATCTTCTTCAACCAACCCCATAAATTCTGCCCCTTACACAAAGCCTCGGGCACAGGATTGCCCCAATTAGTCTTTCGCATGATGCACCAAGCCCTTTAACCGCCTCTGCATCCGACAGCACACACCCCACAAGGCAGCATCGCCCTCCTATGAGAACTGGTTGGGCTGACTGTGAGCATCACTGCCACGTCGCGACTTTTGTCACTAATTACCCTTAGATGATCTGTCATACACCGAAAAAAGTACAAGTATCTGTCTAAATCTTTTTACGCGCCCCGCGCCGATTCGCCCGACGCTTATCCAGCCTTATTTCTGGCAGGTAGTATCATAGAAAAGGGCCCGCGCAATGGCGGACCCTATCACGTTTACAAAAGGGGCGATGATTACATCATGCCGCCCATGCCACCCATGCCACCCATATCGGGCATGCCGCCGCCGCCAGCGGCGCCTTTGGGTTCTGGTTTATCTGCGACCATAGCTTCAGTTGTGATCAACAGGCCCGCGATGGACGCTGCATCTTCCAAAGCAGTCCGCACGACTTTGGCTGGATCGAGAACGCCATCCGCAAACAGATCACCATAGGTTTCGGTCTGAGCATTAAAGCCAAACGACGTATCGTCGCTTTCGCGCACTTTTCCAGCAACAACCGCACCGTCAACACCAGCATTCTCGGCGATTTGACGCAGAGGTGCTTCGATGGCTTTGCGCACAATCGAGATACCGACATCTTGGTCAGCGTTGGCACCCGACAGACTGCCTAGTGCTTTACCGGCTTGTACCAGTGCCACACCACCACCAACAACAACGCCTTCTTGAACCGCAGCGCGGGTCGCGTTCAGCGCGTCATCAACGCGGTCTTTGCGTTCCTTGACTTCCACTTCGGTCATACCACCAACACGGATCACGGCAACACCGCCGGCCAGCTTGGCCACACGTTCTTGCAGTTTCTCACGGTCGTAATCAGACGAGGTTTCCTCGATTTGTTGACGGATCTGCGAAACGCGGGCTTCGATTTCCGCTTTTTCGCCATTACCGTCCACAACTGTGGTTTCGTCTTTGGTGATTTGGATTTTCTTAGCGGTGCCAAGCATATCCATTGTGACATTCTCAAGCTTCATGCCAAGATCTTCACTGATAACCTGACCACCGGTCAGAATTGCCAAATCTTGCAACATGGCTTTGCGGCGATCACCAAACCCAGGCGCCTTAACTGCAGCGATTTTCAGACCGCCCCGCAGTTTGTTAACCACCAAAGTCGCCAGTGCTTCGCCTTCAACGTCTTCGGCGATGATCAAAAGCGGCTTTTGCGATTGAATGACGGATTCAAGCAGCGGCACCATAGATTGCAGCGACGACAGCTTCTTTTCGTGCAGCAAGATCATGCAATCTTCCAGCTCGGTGGTCATTTTGTCGGGATTGGTGACAAAATACGGGCTAAGATAGCCGCGGTCGAACTGCATGCCTTCAACAACATCGGTCTCTGTTTCCAGGCCTTTGTTTTCTTCGACAGTGATCACACCTTCGTTGCCAACTTTTTGCATCGCATCGGCGATTTGGCGACCAATTTCAGCCTCACCGTTGGCAGAGATTGTACCGACCTGAGCCACTTCATCGCTGTCTTTGACTTCACGTGAAGCTGCTTTGATCGAATTAACGATATTGGATGTTGCCAGATCGATGCCACGCTTCAGGTCCATCGGGTTCATGCCCGCGGCAACTGATTTCAAGCCTTCTTTGACGATTGCTTGGGCCAGAACTGTGGCCGTCGTGGTGCCATCACCGGCTTCGTCATTGGTGCGGCTGGCAACTTCTTTTACCATCTGCGCGCCCATGTTTTCGAACTTGTCTTCAAGTTCGATCTCTTTTGCAACCGTCACACCGTCCTTGGTGATTCTTGGTGCGCCAAAGGATTTGTCCAGAACAACGTTCCGACCTTTGGGTCCCAGCGTTACCTTTACGGCATCGGCTAGAATATTTACGCCGCGTAGCATGCGGTCGCGGGCATCAGTACTAAATTTGACGTCCTTAGCAGCCATTTTGCTTGCTCCTGAATGTCTGAGTTAAATGGGATGCGATTAGGACAGAACGCCCAAAATATCGCTTTCTTTCATGATCAACAGTTCTTCACCGTCGACAGTCACTTCTGTGCCGGACCATTTGCCGAACAAAACTTTGTCGCCGGCTGAAACAGCCATATCGATCAATTCGCCGCTATCTTTGCGGGCGCCGTCACCGCAGGAGACGACTTCGCCCTCTGCTGGCTTTTCTTTTGCACTATCGGGGATAATCAAACCCCCTGAAGTTTTCTCATCGCCTTCCGTGCGACGGACAAGAACTCGGTCATGAAGCGGTTTGAATGCCATGCCTTGAGGCTCCTTAGCTCAACGTTTCTGTTATATTCCGGACTAATTCCGGGCGTTAGCACTCACCAAAGGCGAGTGACAACGACTGGTAAGTAAGAGCCCCACCTCAGGTTGTCAACGGCAACATAGAAATTATTAGACTGTTCTTAATTTTTTTCCCAAACCGCCTTATTATTCCAGTTTCAACCACCGTCACCTGCTATTTCCCGTTACAATCAGAAACCAAGCCCCGCATGTCTATCCCATGCGACATCAGATATGCCAGTTCCCTCGCAGCAACCGTTTTATCTAACCTTGGTCAAATAACCGCCTGTGAATTACCATCATGCTGAGCCTTGCATTAACGCCGCCCAGTCTATATGTAAAACCCTGAGAGGTTGGCGCGGGCAGGCACCTCGCCAACCCGGTCAGATCCGGAAGGAAGCAGCCGTAACGAGCCCCGCTTGGGTCGTTGTCCAGCCTCTCACCACACCCTATCAAGTATAGAATGCAGCGATCACACCACCCACGTTTTCGTGACATTGATATCGCAGTCAGGTTTCGGCAGATTTGTCACCGGTTGCCGGAATAACGGGTTGTAGACCTTGAGCTGCCCACAATCGCTGGTCGTCGGTCTCTACCGCGCAGGGTCGCACGGCGCGCAAACGCGGCAGCGCGGTGTCAGCTGTTTCGCCTGCCTCACACATCAGCCGCATCAACGCCATGCCAGACCGTCCACATCCACCATAGCAATGCGCCAACACACGCCCACCACCTAACAATCTATGCGCCGCCTGCGCGCCCAGCGCCTGCCACTGCTGGGACTGCGCCTTGGTGGGAATGCCGTAGTCAACCACCGGAAAGTGAATCCAGTCGATTCCCCCCGCTTGCAAGTCACCGCCAAGAGCGGCGGCACCAACGGACTGTAACTCGGCCATTGACGTCATCGTCAAGACCAGACTTGGGGACCAATCGGTGATATCTTTCAGGTCGTTTTCATACGGGGTAAACCGCCCCGGTGCCGGGCAGATCCCAAGCAAACCGTTTCCAAGACTGAGGGAGTTGATTTCAAACACAGCCATATTTCCCCTGACGTTCATGTCAACTTTATTGGCCGAGCAATGTAAGACAACGCTTTGGCACCCAACCTTTTTCATCCTGATTGATGTCACCCTGACCGCTGTGACACAAGAGCCAGCCAAACTTTTCATCAGTTGCTGTCAGGACGCTACCAATCTGACATGTAAGTTCAAGGGTATTCATCGAAAAATCACAGCTTTGCCAGTCAGTCCACTGTTCGAAATATGCCGAAGGTAACCATCCTTGCCGCCCATCAAGGGCTTTGGCCCATAGCCAGATATGGCCATCCCAATCATCCATTTCCCCGGATAGAAAAACCCGATCTCCTTTTTTCACCGAAATCGGGTCCCCATAGGACCGGGAATGATGTACTCGGACTTCATAGGTCTGCATTTGAAATAACTTTCTATTTAAGGGAGTCTTTTTTTCTTCTTGGCGCGTTGTGGATTCATGGCGCAGTTTCATATAGACCAAACTCAAAACGCATAGTAATTTGGGTGCAAATCGTTAGGGGCATCATGACCGAGACACATTCCGAAAGCTATCAGGTTCTGGCACGGAAATACCGACCCGAAACCTTTACTGATCTGGTCGGTCAGGACGCCATGGTTCAAACGCTCAAAAACGCCTTTGCCGCAGATCGCATCGCCCAGGCTTTTATTATGACCGGAATACGCGGCACTGGCAAAACCACCACCGCGCGGATTATCGCCAAAGGATTAAACTGCACCGGCCCGGATGGCAGCGGAGGTGCCACAACCGACCCTTGCGGCGTCTGTGATGCCTGCAGCGCCATTATGCAGGGACGCCACGTCGACGTGATGGAAATGGATGCCGCCAGCCGCACCGGTGTGGGCGATATCCGCGAGATCATCGACAGCGTGCATTACCGTGCTGCCAGCGCGCGCTATAAAATCTATATCATTGACGAAGTGCACATGCTGTCTACCAGCGCATTTAATGCTCTGTTGAAAACGCTCGAAGAGCCCCCCGCGCATGTCAAGTTCATTTTTGCCACCACCGAGATTCGCAAAGTTCCAGTTACGGTGCTGTCGCGCTGCCAGAGGTTTGACCTGCGCCGGATCGAGCCGGAAGTGATGATCGCACTGACCCAGCGGATCGCCGATGCCGAAGGGGCAAAAATCAGCGGTGACGCGCTGGCGCTGATCACCCGCGCCGCTGAGGGCTCGGCGCGCGATGCAACGTCTCTACTCGATCAGGCAATTTCGCACGGAGCCGGTGAAACCACCGCCGAACAGGTGCGCGCCATGCTGGGTCTCGCCGACCGCAGCCGCGTTATGGATCTGTTCGACATGGTGATGAAGGGTGACGCCCATGGCGCTTTGAACGAATTGTCAGCACAATACGCAGATGGCGCCGATCCGATGGCAGTGCTGAAGGATCTGGCCGAAATCACCCATTGGATTTCGGTGGTGCAAATCACTCCCGATGCCGCCGATGACCCCACGCTATCGCCCGACCAGAGATCGCGCGGCCAAAGCATGGCGCAAGCGCTGCCAATGCGGGTGCTGACCCGCATGTGGCAAATGCTTCTCAAAGCCCTCGATGAGGTGTCGCAGGCCCCCAACGCCATGATGGCAGCCGAGATGGCGCTTATTCGCCTGACACATGTCGCCGATATGCCCAGCCCGGATGAATTGATCCGTAAATTACAATCCACCCCGCCCCCGCCTGCCCCCGCCCCGCCAACCGGGCCAACCCAGGCAGCGCCACGATCACAACCCGCATCAGGACAAAAGCCAAATTCCACCAGTGCGGATGGTGGTGGATCTGACCTGCATGGCGCGACCGGATCTAACATCCCCTCAATGACGGATGGGCCGCAGGCTTCCGTTCAGCAGGCCTCCGCGCCGCCTGCTGCGGGCACTACTGCGGTGCGCGCCGTGGCCCTTGATCAGGCGCTGGCGCTCTATCCAAGTTTTGAGCATGTTATCGAACTCATTCGTCTTAACCGCGATGTGAAATTGCTCGTCGAGGTCGAGACCGGTGTGCAGTTGGCCAAATACCAGCCCGGCCGGATTGAATTTGTTCCAACCGAAACGGCCCCCCAAGATTTGGCGCAGCGGTTGGGCCAACGCCTGCAACTATGGACCGGCAACCGCTGGGCGGTCAGTGTGGTCAATGAAGGTGGCACCCAAACCATCGCGGCAAAACGCGACAAGGCAGAGAATGCGCTCAAGGCAGAGGCAGAAACCCACCCACTGGTGCAGGCCGTGTTGACCGAATTTCCAAAAGCCAGAATAACCCAAATCCGTACGCCAGACGATATCGCCGAAGCCGCGCAAGCCGAGGCCCTGCCAGAGGTCGAGGATGAATGGGACCCGTTCGAGGAAGACTAAGCAATTGGGGCTGCGAAGCCATCACTCAATATAGTCAATATGAAATTATTTTACATTAAAAAGAAGCCACTTTTTCTTAAGAAGAAATTTTTAAAATTGTATAAACATAAATTTTATGTGATGTATAAGATCTATGAATATCATAATGACTTAATTTTTCAGAAAAAAACAAAGCCAAAGTACTTTAAAGCTGCAGAACGCCTCGCACCACGAGGCTTTCACTACACAAAAGTTTATAGGTTAATATCGTCTCACAAGGATTTAAAAATATACATTTATTTATGTCACTTCTCCTGCTGACTTTGACAGCAGCCTGCACGCAGCCGCCACCCATTCCGAAAGTCACAGCTGATTTTCGGTTTTCAAATGCGACTGGGCTTGGCATACAAAATGCTGGGTTCCTTGATCTGGGAACAATGTATGTATGGGATCTTTCACACAATGTGTTGCATCCAATCGGCGTGGCGGACCTTGACGTTGCGCCGGCGCCCAATGTTTTGCCTGGCTCTCAGGCATCAACAGGTGTGCAGGGGGTTAAGGTATCCGGTGTACCAGTGAACTTGAGCGGAAAGAAAGGGTTTCTCGCCACAGAAATTGGTAAGAAAACAAAATTTAAAGTTGAGGACGCGATAAGAGAAGAAGGCCGCAACGTAACAGCGCCGTTTAAACAATATGTGCAGAACGAAGTACGGGATGGGAACAATCCTGATTCGACATTGCACCCAAGGAACGACAACTTTCGGATTGTCATGATCAGGTCTGTTTTGCGGGCGCAAAAATTCGAAATGTCTGTCGGTGGAACCTCTGCCTCAGACCCCAACACTGTGGCGCATGTAAGCATCGCGATACCAGGGGTGGAGATCGCATCCATCCGCGTGCGCGCCGGACACAAATTAACCTGCGGGTCAGGAACAGGGTCCTATAACGGTGAACTGCCTCCGGCTTGTTTCTTCAACGTTGTGGTAAGAGACCCTCATTATACTGGTAAACCGGAGGATGAAGGTAGAATGCAATTTTTGACCAAACGCTCGCCGCTTGAAAACCTGCCCGCCGCGTTTCGAAAATTATTATGACCTGCCCCCCGAGGCTGCCTTATTTATAACGAGAGTCTGCGGATTTGGATTCCATAGTCTTCACCATCAGTTTGGGCAAGTGCGGCCTGCGCGGAGCCGCCAAATTGCTCAGGCGCGCGCCTCGCTTGAACGGGTGTCTGGTTTCCCCGCGATGTGTGCGGCCTGACGTTGTTGTCGCCGTACCGCCAGAGGGCCAGTTTGCGGCGGGCATAATTTTACATTTACAAGAACCGGCAATGCATCATCCCTCAAATTGACATCCCACAGCGAGATTAAAGCCAATGTATTTCCGCCAAGATAGTTAAATGTTTAAGTTGCATACTTTTAACAATGCTTGGATTAAAAAGATCGCCCCAACACCCTTGCCGAGGCCATCCACGCCGCTTAAGTAAAGATTAAGTACACAGCGGGAGACGCAGATGTTCAAAGGACTGGGCCAAATGGGCGACATGGCCAAAATGATGCAGGCCGCGCAGGATATGCAGGGCAAAATGGCCAAACTGCAGGAAGATATGCACAATCAGATCGTCACCGGCGAATCCGGTGCGGGTCTTGTCAAGGCCACGTGCACCGCCAAGGGCGAGTTGAAATCGC
>Ga0206130_10004449_pt1 | contig 17322 bp, 13 predicted proteins | sample Helgoland_Spring_9_FD_148637 | JGI IMG/M metagenome (GOLD analysis project Ga0206130, IMG submission 148637) | Pelagic subsurface seawater microbial communities from Kabeltonne, Helgoland, North Sea - Helgoland_Spring_Bloom_20160512_1 | ecosystem: Environmental > Aquatic > Marine > Epipelagic ... | reverse complement strand
CCTATCTATCATCCTCCTAGGTGGAATAATATATGGATAAATTGCTGGCAGAAGTCACTCAGTTTTGTAAAAGAAGCTGGCAAAGTGATACTTATTGTATCTGTAGTTTTATGGTTTTTGGCCAGTTACGGGCCGACGGCTGAGAGTAACCTGCAACTAAAACAAGCGGATAAAATAGAAGAAAGCTATGCTGGGTATTTTGGAAAAGCGATAGAACCTAGTATTAAGCCTTTAGGATTTAATTGGAAGATTGGGATCTCGCTTATCACTTCATTTGCTGCAAGGGAAGTATTCGTAGGCACTATGAGTACTATCTACAGTGTTGGTGACGAAGAAAATTTTGAGCAGATACGTGAGAAGATGAACAAGGATACCGACGAAAATGGTAAACCTGTTTATACGCTTGCTGTAGTACTTTCTCTTATGGTATTCTTTGCGTTTGCTATGCAGTGTATGAGTACGCTGGCAGTGGTATACAAAGAGACTAAAACGTGGAAATGGCCTGCCATACAGTTTGTGTATATGACTACGCTAGCCTATCTCAGTAGCTGGCTCGTATTTAATTTATTTCAGTAATTATAGGTACTATTAGGCTCACTTCTGTTCCTGTGCTGCCATCTTCATTTTTCACATCCGTTATTTTCAGATCAAAGTTTCCTTTACCTTCACTGAGTATTCTTAGTCGTTTCTGAGTGAGTGACATGCCCGCTGAGGTGTGTTTACTGCTTCGCTTTGCATTCATGACTTTAGATGCTTCTCTACCTATTCCATTATCTATTATAGTGCATTTAAGGTGGTCGTTTTCTTTCGATATTATTACCCGTAGTGTTCTGTTGTCTTCTTTGGGCAATAAGCCATGTACTATACTGTTTTCTACGAATGGCTGAATAAGCATAGTTGGAATATTTGTAGCCTCTAGGTCCTCCATGTTTTTAGTGGTTATGGTAAAATTAAGGTTGTTGTCCATCCTCATTTTTTCCATTTCTAGATAAAGGTTTAGTCCTTCTATTTCGTCCGCCACTGTGATATAGCGTAGCCTGCTGTTTTGCAGTATTTTTCTCATTAAGTTAGCGAATTTGCTCAGATATGTGTAGGCCTCTCTCGGTTCTTTTTTAAGAATAAAGTACTGAATACTATTCAAAGAATTAAAGATAAAATGAGGGTTCATCTGACTACGCAAGGCAGCAAGTTCCAAATCGACTAATTGAAGTTTGTACGACCTTTCTATCTCGCGTGTACGGTATCTAAAGAGTATGTATATAAGACTCGCTATGAGTAGTATACTCAAAGTTATAAACCACCAGCTTTGCCAGAAAGGAGGACTCACAACTATGGTTAGCTTTTCTGATGTATTTACCCAATTACCAAACTTATCTGCCGCTCTTACTTTGAATGTGTATGTGCCCGGACTCAAACGTGCGTAGATTGCTGTATTTTGACTTTCGCTGCTTATCCATTCATTATCATAACCCTCTAATTTATAAAAGTATTCTATGGCCTCAGGGTTACTGTAGTACAGTGACATGAAGTCTATCTCTAGCCTACTGTTTAGAAAACTTAGAGCAAGTTTATCTTTTGATTTTGCTGTAAATTGTCCTCGTACATCAGTGAAATAGATGGGAGATGCTGAAGTGTCAAATTTGATCTCTTCTGGTCGAAAATAATTTAAACCATTAACTCCCCCAAAGTAGTAGTAACCAGTAGAGGTTTTGGTGAATGCTCCCTCATTGAACTCAGTACTTTGTAAGTAATGTATTGGCTTGAAGTTTTTGAAGGTCTGGGTATACAAATTATAGTTGACTAATCCATAGTTAGTAGAGAGCCAACAATTACCGTTACCATGATATAAAATGCCATAAACTGCGTTATTTACTAGTCCGTCAGCTTCGGTCACACTACTAAAGATTTTTGTTCGTAGATCAAAAATATTGAGCCCACCGCCATAGGTGCCTATTAATAGAGTGTCTTTGTTTACCCAAGCCATAGACATGAGGTTGTTGTTGCTTATGCTGGTAGTGTCGTTAGGTATGTTTTTATAGGAAGTAAATGTCTTGCGTTTAATATCGAAAATTTGCAAACCACCTCTAAAGGAAGCGAGGATTAGTTTCTCCTCACGTACTAATTCTTCTATCTGATATATGGAGTTATTATTAGTAAGTTCCTCGGCTCGGAAATGTTCAAAATTATAGCTTGCAGAGTCTTTGAGAGCAAGGCCGTACAGCGTACCCACCCAAAGTCTTCCCTTGGAGTCTTCATAAAATTCTCGGATGGTATTAGATTTTAAATTACCTAGCTCCGTGTTTGCTACGGCAGTAAATTTGCCCGTTTTTTTATTGAATGTAAATATGCCATCTAGGCTTGTACCTATCCAAAATATTCCTTTGCTATCTTCGAAAATACAACGTACCGAGTTAGACTTAAATGGGCCGTCTGCTACCTTGGGGTATACCTTTTCTATGGCATTGTTAGCATCTAGTTTTATAAGGCCAGAAGACAAAGTGCCAAGCCACATGCTGCCACTTCTATCCTCATAGGTGTAGTATACGTTGTTGTTAAAATTTTCATCGTCGAGCTCAAAATATTGTAATAGTTCAAATTTCTTTAAGCTCGGAGCATATTTGCTTATACCTGCTTGTGTACCTATCCAAAGGTTTTCCTCCTCGTCTAGAAAGAGCTTAGAGACATTATCATTTAATAGGGAGAATGGCCGTAGTTGATTAGCTCGGTATAGTGTGAATGCGTTTTCCTTGAGTAGCAGTAAGCCTCCTGCAGTGCCTATCCATGCCTTGTTTTGCGAGACGGTTATGGTATTTATTATATTAATAAATCGTTTTTTCTCTGGTAAAAGAAGCTGCTTCGTATTGCCGAAATTTTTATTGACAGAGTATAGCCCTTTTGAAGTGCCTAGCAGATACTTGTCTTCAAAAAGAGCTAGACAAGTAAGTCTAATGTTCTCATCTGTAAATACCATTTCAGAATGATTAAGATCGGTAGACACTATAGAGTTGCTCGTAAGCAATATCAAATTATTATCAACTACGGTTATTTGAGAAACACGTTGGCCTTTCAAATCTCGTATCTCCAGTTTTCGGATGTTTTTTAATGTAGGATTATACTGCCACAGGCCACCGCCATTTGTATTGATTATAACATTGCCTTGGTAGCTTATAAGTTGGTCTATGGAATAGTCAAAACTGGGGTCTACAGTTTTAAGGTCAAGATGAGAAACCGCATAGGTTTCTTCGTCCATTATGTCTAGTGTGCCTACATCTGTACCTATGTATAGTTTCTTGTCTTGCGATAATAGGTCGTGTATGTAGCTGTCGCTTAAAGAGTTGGTTTGGTTTTCTCTATGCTTGAATATTTTAAAATGCTTGCCATCGAATCTGTGTAACCCTTCGGCTGTGGCTATCCACATATAGCCTTTGTGGTCTTGCTGAAAATCGGTAATGGTGCCCATAGACAGACCATCATTCACCGTGATATTTTGGAAACGGATAGGTCCTTGCCCAAAAGCAAAAGCTACTCCTATACATAGAAGTAGCCCTAAAAGTCTATATCGTAAATTGGTATTATGCACTGCTCAAAGCAGCCAAAAACATGTCCTTTCTTCTTTTAGAAACTCCTACGTTGTCTCCGTTAGACATGACTGCGTGGCTGCCCTCGCCACGAATGTACGTTTTTATCTCTGCAAGGTTTACTAAGTAAGACTTGTGGCTTCTGAAAAAATTATAGTCTTTTAATCTGTTTTCGTATTCTTTCAGATTTTTAGATGTGGTAATACGCTCACCGCTTTTTAGAAAAAAGTAAGTGTATGCTCCATCTCCTTTACAGTATACTATGTCCTCAGTTTTCAGAAACTGTAGACCCTTATTAGTAGATAGGGAGATCTGCTGTATTGCATCCTTTGTAGTTTCACTCTTGATACGAGCTCTTACTCTCTCTACAGCACCTTGTAAGTGCTCTATGCATACTGGCTTAAGTAAATAATCTATGGCATCTGAGCGAAATGCTTTGACAGCGTGCTCCTCGTGACCTGTAACGAATATTACATTCTGATTCTTGTTTTTGAGTGATTCTAAAACTTGAAAACCATCACCATTGGCTAAGTGTATATCTAAGAAAACTACATCTGGATTATGCAGGTCTATGGCATTAATGCCAGTAAGAACACCGTCTGCCGTTCCTACTATCTCCACATTGTCTACGAATGATTCTAAGAGTAACTCTAGGTTTTCTCTACTTTTTCTTTCGTCGTCGATAATTACAGCTCTTAGCATAGTTTTCTCTTTTTTAAGTGGTGAATGAAATGAAAATTAACCTTTGATAAACTTACGAGACTCTACGTGGTCCGTATATATCAATTGTATAAAGTAGGTGCCTACTCCTAGGTGCGACACATCTACAGTCGGGGTAAATGGAGATACCATGTGTTCCTTGCCTGTAATGTCTGCTATGCGTATGCTAGTAGGTTCTCTCTCTGGATTTATGTTTATCTTGTCTATAGTAGGATTTGGGAATACGGTAAACGCTACGCGATATTCTCTTTTTAGTGGGTTTATTTGGTCAAATAATTCGGTAGCAATAGCTTGTAGCGAATAAGGATTAAACTGATAATCAGACTGGCCATCACGTGCTACTTTGCTGTGAGAATCGCCGCCACTCAAATCGTCTTCTGTGTGATCCCAATCCTCATAGACAAGTGTGTCATCTCCTTGATTTATGATGTCTATATCATCATCGTCATTAGCTACACTATCTTCTCCAGCTAAAACGATTTCATCTTTATCAGACTTGTCATCTCCTTTTTTATCATCGTCATCTCCTCCCTCGGCAAAAGATACTCCGACCATTAAAAGCATGCTAAATGCTAGTAATGCAAATCGTTTGAAGTATACTTTATTGATCATATTGTAAAGATAACGAGAAAATATTGGAATTTTAGGTTCACAGTTCATAAACGGGAAATTTCGATTGAAGAACGGACTATTTTTACATGTAGCTGAACGAAATTGGGTATTCAATGAGTTTTTTAACCAAATAAAAAGGGGCCGATGGCCCCTTTTATACTAAAAACTAAGTTTATGAAAACTATCTTACGGAATTCAAATTATCTATTTCCATAACTGTGCCGTTATTTAATTAATTTGTATTTGGATGGGCTGTGTTAATCGAACATTGGTCTTATGACCTTTATTGACCCCAGCTTCCCATTTAGGCATTTTTAGATATAAATCCTTTGCTGCTTTTTCGGTGCCTAGTCCTGGATAGGAACACTGTAGGATTTTGAAATCAGATACTTGGCCAGATTTTGAGATTGTAAATTCTACAACCAGGCTCACTTTATCTGTAAATTCATATACCATATTAGGGATATCAAAATTATCTCTAATGTATTTATTAAGGGCATTTTCACCACCTGGGAATTCTGGCATTTGGTCTACAAAATACTCCACTTTATTAGACGTATCGGGTGCTGGAGTAGCCACTATGGTAGCCATTTTGCCTACCACCGGTAGTGTGGGCAGAGCTATTACCGTTTCTTTAGGCTCAAACAAGTTTGTGAAAGTTTTGATAATAGAAAGAGGATCAAAAGAAGCTTGTTGTTCAATTTTGGTTACTGGTTTTGGCGGCTGACACTCAGGCGGCATGTAGGGCTGCGGTGGGGTGTATACATAGACAGTGTCATCAAATATGTCGATAGGTGGGTCTACTATAACTGTTTTGGTGCTATACGAAATGTTGAGTGCATAGTTTACAAATAGAAGTGCTAGTATTATCCCTACTTCGAATAAGATAATACGATCTGGCTTTTTTACGTTTGTTTTAGGTTGCATATTATTTCTTGTTTTATTAAGTGAATACTATGCAGTAACCAAATGGTAAACGGAATTAATATGAAAATTAAACCAAATGGCGAGTTGGATTGAGGAACGGGGGAAGAAGTTTATGATTAAGTCAAAGTGTAAGACTAATCAGTTGCTGATTCGGTTCAGGCAAATTTGTATCGAGAAGACTATCCTTGCTTGTCTTTGAAACGCTCTTTTACTATAGTTGGAATAGGAGTGGGTTTGCCTTCTTCGTCTATACGCACAAAAGTGGTATTGGTAGTCACGACTACATCTTCTGCTCCAGTATAGACACTTACTTTTCGTGCTTCTATTTTGAAAGTAAGAGACGTGTTTCCCATATGGGCAACTTCAGCGTATATGCGGATTACAAAACCTTCTTTTACCTTCTTTTTAAAAACTAGCTCATCTACCTTTACGGTCACCATATTAGGAGTGTGGCAGATACTCACAGCCATAGCACTTGCGGCTTCGTCTATCCAGGCCATCATTATACCACCAAAGAGATTACCATGAATCCCTATATCCTTTACCATACAGATGTGTGTTGTGACTAATTGCATAGTGCAAAGGTAAGTGGTGAAATTCAAATACAAACTCAAGTTACAAGTTCAAATAGGTTTGAGTGCAGACGTTTCTGATGATGGTGTTCTCAGTTCTATTGCTACATTGTTCTGTACAACTCAATGAAAAGGTTTCTAAGCTTAATCATACCTTCAGTTGTCATTTACATTGTACTTTTGACCTATGGTTGTCAAAATCAGAAAGGAGCATATCTCAAAAGGAATAGATAAGTATACAGGCGTTAGGCAAGAGGACATAGAAAAGCTATTTGCTCATGGCAAGCTAAGTGCTAAAGTGTATCGTTTTGAAGATGGACGTATGCTAGTACATTACTTGACTATTGATAATGCATTGCTCTACCCCAATGAAGAAACCTTGATGGATTCTATCATTTTGGAGTAAAACTCTACGCACCCCAGTTCTCCCGATCCAAGCTTCTGTAGTGTATTGCTTCAGCTAAGTGTTCTATTTGTATAGATTCGCTGCCCCCTAGGTCGGCTATGGTTCTGCTTACTTTTAGGATCCGATCGTATGCACGTGCAGAGAGGTTTAGTTTGTTCATGGCATTTTTGAGCAGTAGAGCTCCTTTGCTATCTATTTCGCAGTACTTGCGTATCAGATTGCTTTCCATCTGTGCGTTGCTGTAGAGTGGTAGTTCTTCGAATCGTGTATTTTGCAGCTCACGAGCAGTAATTACTCGCTTGCGTATAGCATCGCTTTGTTCTTCATTGCCCGTACTTTGCTTATTGAGCTCATCGAACTTTACTGGAGTCACTTCTATGTGTATGTCTATACGATCGAGTAGTGGGCCACTTATTTTACTCAGGTATTTCTGCACTACTCCGGGAGCACATACGCACTCCTTTTCTGGATGGTTGAAGTATCCGCAGGGACAGGGATTCATACTAGCCACTAGCATCATGGAGCATGGATAGTCTACGGAGAATTTGGCTCTACTTATGGTTATCCTTCTATCTTCCAACGGCTGGCGTAGCACCTCAAGCACGGTTCGTTTAAACTCTGGTAGTTCATCTAAGAAAAGTACTCCATTATGAGCCAAGCTTATTTCACCTGGTTGTGGATGATTACCGCCACCTACCAGAGCTACATCGCTTATGGTATGGTGCGGACTCCTAAAAGGTCGCTGAGCCATCAGTGTAGCATTACCACCTAGTCTGCCAGCTACAGAGTGTATCTTAGTGGTTTCCAGAGCCTCGTGCAGGTTCATAGGAGGTAGTATGGTGTTTAGCCTTTTGGCGAGCATCGTTTTGCCTGCTCCTGGAGGGCCTATGAGGATGATGTTATGTCCGCCTGCTGCGGCTATCTCCATAGCTCGTTTTATGTTTTCTTGGCCTTTTACATCACTGAAGTCGTAGATGAGTTTATCTATACTGTTAGCAAACTCATCCCGAGGATTTACAATGGTTCGCTCAAACTCTTTGGTGCCTTCTAGTAGCTCTACTACGTCTTTCAGATTATCCATCCCATAGACTTCTAGATCTTTTACTATAGCAGCTTCACGGGCATTTTCTTTAGGTACTATCAGTCGTTTGTAGCCGTCTTTTTGTGCTTGTATAGCGATGGGTAGAGCTCCTTTTATGGGTAGAATGCTACCATCTAGACTTAGCTCGCCCATTATTATAGATTCTTCTAGTAAGTCTGCCGCTATTAGTTCGCCAGCGGCCATTACGCCTATGGCTATGGTAAGGTCATAGGAGGAGCCTTCTTTACGTATGTCGGCGGGAGCCATGTTAATCACCACACCTTTGCGAGGGTAGGTATATCCGCAGTTTTTCATTGCGGCATTTACTCGGGGTTGGCTTTCTTTTACTGCGTTATCTGGGAGGCCGATAATTTGTGTTTTGGCACCTTGGCCTACATCTACCTCTACGGTGATGAGTTGAGCTGAGATTCCATATACTGCACTTCCATAGGTTTTTATAAGCATAGGAGGCAAATATAGGAGAAGCGAAGCTCTAACTTCTATGTTATAACATCTCTCAATTTTTTAGTAGAGATTTAAAATTATAAATATTGTCCTATTTGGTATTGAAACTCCTAGAAGACACTTATGTAAGATTCGAAACCATATCAAGTATCTCTTGTTATAATCGTATTCTACTTTCTGTATGTCTTCTCCAAGGGAAGGTCTAGATATTACGGAATGAGGTCATTAGGTAGACATAAGAATCCAGCGATGTCTATGGCAGAGGACATAGATGCGGACTAACCAGACAGAGCTAAACTATTTGTATCAAGTGTATTCGACTCTTTCGTGACTCCTTTACAAACACAAAAAGACCCCCACTTTCGTGAGAGTCTTTTCGTATTTGTGGAGCTGCCGAGAGTCGAATTGTAGCTCATAAATTATTGTTATTCAGATTGTTAACTACCTTATTAAAATACAGGTGAAACATTTTATATTTTTAAACTCACTAATTTCTTGTGGATAAAAATCTACTCTTTAAATTTCATGATTAAGTCAAACTTTCTCAAGTATACTAAAACTAGAATACACATAAAAAAGAGTTAAAACGAACGAACAGCTCGTACACGCCAAGTTTGTCTTTCTACTAAGCCAATTGACTTAGATCCATTACCAAAGTGATGAACCATAGCATAACCAAACCATGAACCTTCTGTAGAAGACCAGTACCAGTCATCAATAAAACCACCAATAAGAGCCCTATTGAAATATAGCTGTTCTAACTCATTTTTACTCGGTAAATACCAGTCACTATAACCTCCCAATGCTAAAGTTTGACATATTGAAGCTGCATATATTCCAGCACCTTGATTGGTTACAATTTTATTAGTGTTTATATTTCCTGTTCCTATCGAAGTATCTGTTGCAAAAGTTGATGATAGCCCATCAGACCAAATCACCCCAACGCTTTGATCTGCAGGAGCAGCTATAAGTCCATGAAAATTAGTACTATCTATATAGGCTATAACTCCTCCACCATAACTTTGACCTATTCTAAATGGAGAACTAGTCTTGAAACTAACTGGATTACCATAAGCAGTGCCAATACCATTCGTTGCAAAAGCTCTTACATAATATGTTGTTGATGGAGTTAATCCTATTAGATCAGAATTAAAACTCCCCAAACCAGAACCGCCTGCAATAATAGTATTCACTATAGTAGGGTTATTTGTAGTAGAGCTATAACAAATTCCTCTGGCTGTTACTGGTGACTTGCCGTCTCCAGTAATATTACCACCACTTATTGCCGTAGTTTGAGTTACTGTTGTCACAGGATTTGTAAATACTGAAGCTAAACTTAAAACAAGACTATTTGTTGTAAAACTCAATTCATTACCATAAGCAATTGCTTTATCATCTTTTACAAAACCTCTAAGATAATATTTCGTATTTGGTTGAAGAGTTCTAACATATCCCTCATAGTCTCCATCAGTAGGGTATGAACCTGAATTTAAAAAACCAATATATGAATCGTAAATTGTAGGTTCAGGGGAAGTACTAAAACAAATACCTTTTGAGTAAAAAGTAGTATTCGTATTACCTTGATATTTCATTGACAGAAATGCTGATGTATCTGTTATTTCAAGAGCAAATAATGTTTCTACTGTTGGAGGACACTCAGGGCATATTCCTCCACAATCAACACCAATCTCATCATCGTCTTTTATACCATTATGACAATTTGATCGTTCGCAAGAACTAAAGCAAGCTAATAAAAAAAATAGTACATAGAGACTTTTTAGTTTCATTTACAATTAGTTTAGTATTTTATTTTAATGTGGTTTTTTAATAAATCGATAGCCTAACATAAGATTAAACTCCATTAAAAGCAGCCTTGTATCATCTCTAGGACCTATTGATGCATCATAGGAACATGATATCCTTTTAGAAAGAGATGTTTCTGCACCCAATTTAAATAAAGGTCTAAAATCAAATGACTTAACCTCAGAATCAATATAAGTAGTTTGATAAATACCATTATTTATAAACAATGGTTGAGAATAATCCTTAATGTAATTTCGGTAATTAATAGAGCCTGAAATGTAATACTGCAAGTTATCACCTCCTAAAAATCTTTTTAATTCAATACCATAAGAGGAGTACTTTAATCCGTATTCAGTTAAGTCATTTGCGGAATACTGTTGCTTAGTTTCTAAATATTGGTAATTGACACGTAGAGATAGTTCATAGTCTATTAGAGTTCTCTCAAAATCTATTGAAACAGGGAAAAATCTTTGTGTGTTAATTTCGTTTGTCACGGAAGCATTGGAAGTATTTACATGGATTGGGGATAAACCTAATGACAGTCTGTAATTGTATATCTTACTTTGTTTTTTCTTTGGTTTATAGGTATTACTTTTTGTCTGAGGTGTATAAGTGATTTTAGGTGATTGTTTTTTAGGTGGGGACACATTAAATATTTTACATTCTCCAGGACTTAAGTATACTCTTCCACGCGAATAATTACCCGTTTGTTTATAGTATATGTAATAACTATGCTCTCCAGAGTATAAAGTTCTGGTTAAAGTTCCCTCATCGTTACAAGACGGGGAAGAGTTAGTAAAGTATTTTTTAAAAGTCCCGATATAATTATTGTCAACGTATAAATAAGCAATACCAATATAAGGATTCCGGGTATAAAAACTTATTTCACACGGAATAGATTTAGGGTCAATAATGTTTTTCTTTTGAATAGTTGGCAAAGTATTGATTTCATCTATCGAGATAGCCCAGTTGATACCTGCACGTGCTCCATCACCTCCTCTATCCACAAAACCTCCTGTAGTAACCCCTATGACTTCACCTCTAATATTAACTAAAGCACCTCCGCTGCTTCCATGAGCAATACCCGCATTAGTTTGAATTTTTTTTGGATTTTCTGAAAAAAGCAGATTAGATACTAGACCTTTACTAACTGTATTCATATACAACGGATCTGCTGGAGTTCCAATAGCCCAGCATTCTTCTCCTTTTTTAGGAGGTTGTTTGGAAATTTTCAAGTAGCTAAATTGCTTGTTTTTAATGTTACTAATTTTCAAAATAGCTAGATCTTTACTCTTGCTTCCTTTAACAATACTTTCTACATCATATTTAACTCTAGTTCCACTTTCTTCGAAAACTATTTTAAGTTTATACGCTCCTTCAACAACATGATAATTTGTTACTAGAATACCACTAGATTCAATTACAAAACCACTTCCGTGACCTAGAAAATTATTATTGTAATCATATATTTCAACTAAAGCTACAGCATCATCTAATCTTTCAATGTCAGGACCTTGGGCAGTACACATTGTGCTAAATGAAAAAATAAAAACAGTGGTAAAATATAAAATTCTAATCATTAATTATGTCCTTAAGATACTCATCTTAAAACAAATTTAAACAAACTATTCTCAATGCTACTGCCGAGAGTCGAATTGTAGCTCATAAATTATTGCTATTCAGATTGTTAGCTACCTTATTAAAATACAGGTGAAACATTTTATATTTTTAAACTCACTAATTTCATGTGGACAAAAATCTACTCTTTAAATTTCATTAGTTCTTGCGAACGATCAAATTGTCATAATGGTATAAAAGACGATCCTGTACATATTAGTTATCTATCCAGTCATTAAATTACAATTTTTTTATTTTATAAACTCAGGTATTAAGCTTAAAAGTTCCTACTCTTCACTTTCGTATTCGAATATATTCGGCATATCGTTTGGTTAATATTACAGTCTAATCTTTGCATATGTCCACTTGTAAAAACTGTAACACCGTAACACACGGTAACAAAATATACTGCTCAAACGCCTGTAAACAAAAGGCTTACAGAATGAGACGTAACGTTATGCCAAAAACAATACCACCAGTAATAGACGAAAATGCTCCTACTGAATTTGAATACGCCATAGTAATTGGGATCATTGAACAAAAGCACTACCTATACTCAAAGCCTAGTTACCTGGAATATGCTTTTGTAAGGCATTTTCACCCATATATAAAGAAGCTAACACCCTTTATAGAACAGTTGTTGTTGATTAAAAAAGAATTGGATAAGAGCTATCTAGAATCGCCTTATAAAACCGCCTTCAAAAGATTTTTAGATAGTAAACTATAGAGAAACTAGTAGTTTAACAAGTAGGGTAAGGAAGGTAACCATATTGTAAAGAGTTATATATAGTTATTATAAAGTTTTAAAAACCTTGTTACCTCCCTACCTTTTTTTGACTAGCCATTATTTTTCTACTTACTTCTCTAGGTGTTCCAAAGGCAGTAAAAGTTGTAAATTTTACCATTGCTTATTGATTTTGAAATAAGGATAGCAAATCACTTCTCTTGTAATAAACTTCTGCACCTAATTTAAACCAAGGGAGCCCCTGGTTTCTCTTTTCCCAAAACCAAGTAGTACCTCGTTTAAGCATTTTTTTAGCATCTCTTTCTGATACGTAGTCATCGACGGTTAAGGGCTTTTCTAGCCTTTTATCAATATCCTCAAGCTTCTTGAAAATTTGAATTGAATCATTTTTTTTCATTTATATATTTATTAGCCTCATTGTAACTTGAGGCTACAAATGGCAGTCCAAAAAGTAGAAATTTATGGCATTTTTCAGTCTTTTAAATTTATGGTCTAAAATTTTAGACAAAGAGGTTTTAAAATATTTTTTTTGTTAAAATTCAAACTGACCAAACTTGTCAGATTTGTCGGAAATACTGTCAGGTCAACTATCTAAATCAGACATTTTTATGATTTTTATTTAAGCCCATTCATCATTTATTGTTAATTTCAAGGTTGTATGTCCTTTAAAAATCTAACAATTGGAAGTTTCTACTCTAAATCCGACCTTTCTTAAATTTTTGATAGAATTTTGCTCTTTTGAAAAGGTATACAGCTTATTGAAAATAGAAACAGAATATGAGATGAAGTGTTTAAATAGCTCCTTTTCAATAAAATGGCGTACCCTAACCAATGGCTTACTACTTCTATGGGTACATTATTAAAAGCTTGTTTTTAAGGAGACTCTATATGGCTATAATCACCACGCTTCTTTTTTATATTTTAAAGACTCAAAAGTGCTGTTTAAATTTAGACCCTACAGGTTGAGATAACTACTTCTTAACTCCATTTTTGTACTTTATTTTATTTAGCACCGCATTATCAATCAACGAATAAACTATGCTTTTGCCATTTCTTAAACCATCTTTTATTGAAATCACCTCTTTAGTTTCTTCCGCTAGTATTATTTCTGTGTATTTGCCGTTAAAGACGGATCCATTTAGGTTTGAGTAAACCTCAGGAGCGGTAAAGACTCCATCGTTATAATTTTTAGTAATTTTCAAACTCTGTTCGGGATGAAAAAATGTCCAAATACCGTCCTTTAAATTTTGACTATATATACCCATAACTATTGTGTCATTAGCATATAAATCGTTGTTAGTAGCTATTTTTATAAAATCACCATGCTTTATTGACTCATTACTGGCGATTTCTTTTTTTAGCTCTAACCCAACATTTGGATTTTTGGATTTTCCAATATCCCCCCATATTTTATCAAATTTGTCGCCCCTCTTGTAAGTCTGCTTTATGGTGTACCCATTATAAAAGTCAGTTTGAACATACTCCTTATTTGGAGCATAGCTATAACTGGTTAAAGGATTAATACCTGAGGAATCAAAAAGGCTAATGGAGAGTAAATCAAATTCCATATAGCGAAATAGATGGTAGTACTTTTCTAATTTTCTTATTGAAGAATTATAGTAGGTGCAACTACCCATTAATTTATCAAAATCGTAGGTCTCCGTATTTAAAATCTCATCATCACATACATAGCTAGATTTGCCGTGCAGTCTTCCCAGGTCATAATTACATTTTTGGTAGATATTATCTCGATCATCAAAATTTGCATCAGTTACATTCTGAATCCAAAATCCATCTTTATACCCATTACCATTATATGAACCAGTATATATATTCTTATCGCCGTAATACAATTCTGTAAGTCCCTTTTTTTCACCCCTCTCATAAGACACCTTCAACATCGAAGTTTGTTGCTGACTATTATTGTATTCAAAGTAACGCCACACCCCGTGTTGCTCGTTATCACTATAAGATCCCTTTAAAATAATATTGCCAAGACTATCTCTATCTTCCCTCACTCCGTTTAGTTTATTACCCGCATAAGTTTGAGTTAGATATGGCAGTCTTGCAGCTCCTTGATTAATATTATTACGGCTATAGTGTTTCCAGGTGCCAGTTTTTTCCCCGGATACATAATGACCTTCGAATAGCAACACTAACTTCTCAAGATCAACCTTATTAACATCTGTTTTTTTATAAATATCAGGGCAGAGATAAAATGTTTTAGGTCCATCTAATTTACCATTAAAAAAATAATTTACAACTATAGTGTCCCCCACATATCCTATTCCTAATCCAGAAATTTTATCTTCTTTATAATACCCTTCACTTATTACTTGCTCGTATTTATCAATTATTAATATTCTTTGAAGCTTACCCTCTTTTTTTCCTGCTTTGTATTCTTGAATCACTTTCCCAATGTCCCCACTTTCACTAAAATAAGCAAAGTTCTCCCAGACTCCAGTTTTTAGGTTATTAATATAATTACCTTTAGAAACTACTCTTCCTATACTATCATAGCTAGTACCTAAACCATTTTTTTTATTGTTTGAAATATTCATTTCCTCAGATAGTTTTCCGTTCTCAAACACTTTTATTAATTCTAGTTCCCCATCTTTTTGAAAATAAACTTCTTCTATTTGGCCGTTCTCGTCATACTCAATGGTTTTTCCGTTTTGTACTCCATTGCTATAATTACACTTTCTTTTTATTTCACCATTTGGATGATATTCAATTTCTAACCCTGTTTTAATACCATTTTTCATTAAATACTTCTTAGAAACTTGGCCGTCCTCATAATATTCAATAGTGTTCCCATTAGGTTTCCCATTTTGGATATAACTTTTCTTTTTGACGCTCCCACCTTTACTGTAGTAAATCACAAAAGGGCCTTGAATTTTCCCGTCTCTCATTGTGTATTCAATCCAACCACCCGCTTCCGAGGAGTACTCGGTTTTTTTTCCATTTTGAGAGTCATAGTGACCTCCCTTTCTCACAAGGTTATATTCGTAATCGGTACTTCCGTCATCGCTATCATAGTAAGAGGATGCAGCTAATAAAATGTTACCTTTTGAATAGGCCTTTATAAGCCTATTATCAGTCAAATTATTTTTTTTAGATATATAACCTGAACTAGCTATTCTTTTGTTGACCAGATTACTTGATTCTAAATTAAAAACCCGATAGTTCAAAGAGCTTGGTTTATCGTCTTCTAAAAACAAACTAAGCCAAGCGTAAGCAACTTTATCATAACGATCATATTTATATCCCCACGTTATTTTTTTACCAACACTAGTTTTATCAAAACCAGTGTAAACCCAACCATTTTCTGCGAGGAAATTATCTGAATAGCTCCAGTCACTACTAGTCATAATTTTCTCTAGATTGGCTAAAGTAAGATTTTGTCCTTTGCTAAGGTTTGAGAACAAAAGTAATGAGGATAGTAGGAATATTTTAACAGTGCTATTCATCAGAATTTAGTTTTTATCTAATAACAATCTTAAGCTTTTTACGGAGAAATGTAGGTATCATATCACTTTAAAGCCAGACTCAAAGTTACAAAAAAGCGGAATAGGGATTAAATATTTATGATCTGATTCAGTCTTTGGCTCTGATTTTGAAGTTTAGTATGCGAGATCTTTGCGTAGATCTGAGTTGTTTTAATATTCGTATGACCAAGCCAATGGCTGACTACTTCTATGGGTACGTTATTATCCAATAGAATAGTGGTTGCACAGGTATGTCGAGCTATATGATGTGTCAAGTTCTTATTAATACCTGCTTGAGCAGCAATTACCTTTAAATAAATATTGACACGCTGATTAGAATAGCTAGGAAGTATCTTTCGTTTTATCAACCTAAAGTGTGCTGAGCTGTATTTATTGATAATACCAATTGCTGGTGTCAACAGAGGTATTTCACGCCTTTCATTCGTTTTAATTTGATCAACTCGAATGTGTTGCTCATCATTGATCATCATAATATCCTCCAACGATAATTCCATAGCGTCACAAAACCGTAAACCAGTATAACAAGAGAACATAAATATATCTCGCACAGCATCCAATGTTTTGTTGTGACTAAAGTCCAAACTGTTTATTCTGGTGAGCTCGTCTTTGGTAAGGTATTCTCTATTGGAGGAAGGAAAGCTTAATTTAAAATTTGCATAATGCTGTTGTAGCAATTCGCCTCTAGAAATGGCATCGTTGAGGACAGCTTTGATTCGAGAATGGTGTTTGTTGATAGTTGTAATACTTAATCTATCACCGGCGTCATTCCATATAATTTGTTTTAAGTAATCATCGAATTTTCCAATTTGGGTTAAATTAAATTGACTCAATGTTATTGTTTTTTTTCGTTGATAAACCAAGAAATCGGTTAAATAACGGTAGGTATTCGAGTATAGCTTTTTGGTGGATTCAGACCAAGCATTATTTTTTATGTGACGCTTTAAAAATTCATCAAAATACGCCAATAAATTGTCATCTGATTGTGGAGAGCCCAATAAGCATTTTTTGATGTCCGAAGCATTATATGAAACACCAGATTCATCTAATTGATTCTTGACTCTAAAGATCTTAGATTTTAAATTAGAAAGCTGTTGGTTAAAAACAGAATTTTTAAAAAATTCTTCTTTGGTATTATTCCAATCGATACTAACACAGCGGAGCCCTGTAGTCAATTCTGATTTTGTTCTATTATAAATAATTTGGGTATTTACAACAAAGTCATTGTCCTTGCTTTTAATTCTTTTTAAGTAGAACTTAATAGAAAGGGTTTTGTTCGAGAATGTTTCA
>Ga0206130_10004441_pt1 | contig 17348 bp, 20 predicted proteins | sample Helgoland_Spring_9_FD_148637 | JGI IMG/M metagenome (GOLD analysis project Ga0206130, IMG submission 148637) | Pelagic subsurface seawater microbial communities from Kabeltonne, Helgoland, North Sea - Helgoland_Spring_Bloom_20160512_1 | ecosystem: Environmental > Aquatic > Marine > Epipelagic ... | reverse complement strand
GTGTTCAACCTCTACTTGACGTTCTGTATTTGAAAAACGACTAGTCATTGTAATTATACGTGGGTCAGCATTTAATGCATCTTGTGTGACCAATGACAAAGTTGGGTCAGCAGTAAAAACTAGATCGCCTTGTCCTTTTTTAGGTTCAAGCTCCACCACAGAAACACCAAGGGCGGTTAAAGTACTCTTGTACGCGCCCCATTGTTTTTTAGCTCTATCAACAAAGGCTTGGGGATCTTTTTTAAATTCTTTATGGCTTACTTCTGCAAATTTATTTGCATACTTTCCAGTCTCAGGATCGGGACCAGAAATTTCATAAAAATCTGGTGAACACATTAATAAAACTGGGTCTTTGCTTGTATTATCGATCATCTTTTTCCTCTTTTCTACTTTACTTCTAAACTCATTGTAGCTTTAATTCTTTCAGCTGACCGTATTAAAGTCCCAGCTCCTTTTTCGTATAAAATTTCTTGTAAGACTATATTATCTTTAGCACCATTCAGAATAACAACACCACCACTGGTCAGTTGTTCTGCACATTTTCTTGCATTTTGTAACTTAGGAACCATACCACCTGTAACCGTTCCATTATCAATAACTGCATCTATATCGTTTGTAGAAAGACCTGTTAGACGCTTTCCTTGTTGATCCATAACGCCGTCAATATCTGAAAGCAGGACAAGACGCATTGCATTCACGGACACTCCAACAGCTGCTGCAAAATCATCCGCATTTACATTAAGACGGCTTTCTCCATTCACAGGTGAGAGATTGCGACATGCTGTATAGAACACAGGTATAATATGATCTCCAATGTGCATTAAATAACCATTATTAACTTGCTCAACCTGCCCTGTAAAATCATCCTCTGGTGAAGCAGTGACAGTATCCAAATCGTATCCAGCCATACCTTGAAATACAACTTCATCAGATACAGACTGCATAACTCCAACATTATCTTTATTTAGCTGGCGAACCGTTTTATCAAAAATATCGAGTGTTTTTTCATCTGTAATTCTTTTTCTAGTAACAGGATGAAATTTTGGTTCAATACCAGCATCTTTAATAGCCGTAGATGCCTGTTCTCCGCCACCATGCACTATAATTACTTTTGCGCCTATGGCTCTATTTAGAAATGCGGCTTGCCGCCCTATATTTTTAACTGTTTGGTCGTCAGCAGCTAATGCGCCACCATACTTAAGGACAATATACTGCCCTTTATATTTGTCTCTAAATTTCAAGAGATCATTAAAAATACTTGTTGTTTCTTTATGCATCATTTTTATATTTTTATATTTTTATATTACATAAGTAATTTTGTCAATTTATATATACTTTATGATGAAGTGCCCATATGTCAGTGGGGAAGTTGATTAAATATAAACACCTCATCATAAAGCATAATAAATTGTTACTTATGCAGCTTTTCTTCTGAAGGTCTTGTTCTCTTGAGCCTTGGCATCAGCAGTGATGGCTCTCAACTCTTTTAAAGATGCCTCCAATTCAGCATCAGACATCTTCTTTAAATCAGCATGGAAGACTTTAAATTCAACTGTGTTTGTTTCTTGGTTCATTTTGCCCCACCCCCGCAGTATGTTTTTACAATATAACTATACACATTTATAGTATATATAAATTATTTTGTCAAATAAAAAATACGCTTTTTTATTATATTTATAAGTTTTTTATAGACTTTTTTGTTTTTCTCTGATAACTTTGTTAATAAGTAAACGAAACTTTATAAAAAGACAATTATGGAAATAACAATAGATCAAATAAAAGCGGCCAGAGCACTCCTCGATTGGACACAAGATGACCTAGCTAATATTGCGGGACTATCAAAAGCTTCCATTCAGAACTATGAAATCAAAAAAACAGAGCCAAATTCAACGTCTTTATATAAGATTATTGAAGCATTCTCATCTCATGGGCTTGAGTTTATAGAAGAAGGCGTTCGCCGAAAAACACTCAAGACAAAAACATATAGAGGCCAAAGAGGATTTGTTGATTTTATGAATCTTGTTTATGAAACGGCACGAAATAAGGGCGGCGAATTTTGTGTTTCTAATGTTGATGAGACTATTTTTACTGAACGATTAGGACAAGAAAACGATAATGATTATACGGCGAGGATGAAATCTCTCAATACAAACTACTCGTTTCGAATTCTTATTAAAGAAGGTGATACTAATTTTGTTGCTTCTGATTATGCTGAATATAGATGGATTGCGGATAATGACTTCCATTCAGTTCCGTTTTATGTGTTCGGTGATAACTTGGCTTTCCTTATCTTTAATGAAGTCACGACAATTCATGTGATTAATAATCCTGAAATCGCCGACGCCCAAAGAACGCAATTTAATTTAGCGTGGGAAACAGCAAAGGAAACAGATGTCTGATATCGTCCTCCAGCAATCAATTAAAGATGAGTTTGCTAAAGATAGCTATGATTGGCTTGTTGGCAACCGACACGGTCATATGGGTAAATGGCAATATCTAGAGCCAAACCATAATGATGATCCTGTAAGAGGTGCAGAGTTATGGGACAAATGGGAACAAGCGGCTAATGCAGATAATATGCTTGCACGCCAGGGACAGATTATCCACTCACAAGCAGAGGATATCGCTAATTTAACAGCTCCACGAAAATCATTAATTGATCTTGGCCCTGGCGGCGTTCATGCGATTAATCAGAATACGGTTCCTTTATTAAGAGCATATGGAACAATAGAAACTTATTCAGCTATTGATATGGCTCAGGAGGCTGCTGATAACGCATGCGCTCATATAGCTGATATCTTTAATATTAAAACAACACCTATATATGGCGATTTTTTAGACTTGCACCATATAGAAGATAAAAATCAATGTGTTGCACTTATGATGGGTGGAACGATTGGCAATTTTGAAGCAGAACAAAACACCTCTAATGCTATAGCGCTAATGGCCAATAAAATCCTACAACTTAAAAAAGTCTTGCCAAAGGGCACAGTAATATTAGTAGGTTTAGAAGCGACACGAGATCCAAAATTATTGTATGGTGACTACGATCACCCTGTTCATGCTGAGTATGAAATTAATATAATGCATGGCATCAAGCGTGACGTCTTAGCCAATCAAGATGGTTTTGATCCATATGCATGGAAGTATGCGATGAAATGGTGGCCTAATGCCCACCAATTTTGTCACCTGGCAGAGGCGACAGACGATCAAAGCTTCAAGATGTACGAACAAATGTTACATATTAAAAAAGGTCAACAGCTCGTTATAGATAACTCATTTAAGTTCCCAGTGCTTGCCATGCAGCGTTCAGCACAATTGGCGAAAACAGAATATTTAAAACCGTTTATGGATTCAGATAAGCGCATGGTTGTGCACGGTATTCAGTTAAGCTGATTTAAAATACAGAATAAGCCGTTCACTCATGTTTTATTATTAATTTATTTTTTTAATGAATGTGTAAGAAGAAAAAATGAAGGTAATTTTACTCTTCCTTACCTAATATTCTTGTTTTCTTCTTTGGTTTTCTTACATTAATTAGCGATGTATCAATCATATCTTTCAAGTGTGCAGCATAGTGCTTTTCGATCATTTCAACTGACGTACGACAGTTTTTTGCAATTTGATAAATGTCCGCTCCTTCGAGCAGACGAAAACAAATATAACTGTGCCTTAGTGAATAGGCGGTGCGCGGTTTATCATCGCGATCAAACTTTAAGTCATTATCAAGCAAAAGATTATTGAACATTTTTTTAAACTCATTTGGAAAAAGCTTATCTGTGGGCTTTGGAAGGCGTTCACCTTCCTCCGCAACCACCCCCTGAACCGCTGTACGGCGACAGGGCATATCACTTTATGACAGTTTTTCTCCATTACTTGATTTTAACAAAACAAATGGAGAATGAACCATGCTTAACGAAAATGATCGTTTACTGTCACGAGATGAGGCCGCTAAATTTTTAGGAGTAACAAAAGGAACTTTGGAAGTTTGGGCGTGTACCAAACGATATGACCTTCCATATATTAAGGTTGGTCGATTGGTCAAATACTGGCTATCTGATTTGATAGCCTTTGCACAAAGCCGCAGGGTTGCAAATCCAGCAGAAATTCAAGAATAACTTATTTGGATTATCTGCTATGGCGAAACGAATATACCCTTATGGAAGCATAAAATATTGGCTCACTTATGATATTGACGACGTATGTGATTTATATTCTGACCGTGGTTTGCACCCTCAAACTGTCCGCACATGGGTAAAAAAAGGGTTAAAAATGATTGATAAAAGCAGGCCAACACTATTCTACGGTCATGATTTGATTGCATTTATAAAATCTCAAAACCTGAAAAATAAATGTAAAACCTCATTCGATGAGATGTTTTGTATGTCATGCAAGGATGCTCGTAATATATTCAAGCGTAATATTACCATGACTCAAAAAAACAATTTCTTGCAGGTTTCAGGGTTATGCCGTAGCTGTAAAAAACCAATGTTCAAAAATTATAAGATGAACGATTTTCAAAAACTAAAGCGCATCTTTTATAAGGTTGATGTTTTGGAATTATATGATTGCGATGAATCCTCCTGTAAGACTCACTTATCAGCATCACTCGACACCCCTGCTAGTGAGTCAAATATCTGGACACCTTATGGGGATTTATTTGAATGAAAAAAGAAAAAAGTCATGCAATTTATAATGCTATTAATGAACGCATAAAATATAAATATCGAACCCATTTAAAGCGTATTGGCCAACGGGATTATAAAACGATCATTGATGCTTTGAAACATATCCGTGAATTTGAATTGTTTAACAATTTTGTAGGTTTTGAAAAGTATAGTGCCGATGTTGCGGACAAATACATCGAATCACTTTTCCGCAGAAAATTATCGGCATCTTATATTTCTAATAACATTCGCGTGATTAAAGATTTTTTACGTTGGCTAGAACGCCAGCGCGGATACCGAAGTAAAATTGACTATAACGATATTGATTATTTAAACATTTCTCGTAATCAACAAAATACGGCCAAGGCGGTTGAGTATCAAAAATCTTACAAATATGAACAGATACTTAAAGCAATACGCCTCATGCCCATGAGTACAGAGAAAGAGAAGCGCGATAAAGCAATTATATCATTGCAGGCATTATGTGGTTTACGCATATCGGAATTGCGAAGTATAAAAATGAAAAACCTTATTGAAGAAAACGGACAATATTTTGTTTATGTTAGTCCAAAAAGTATGGCGAATGTAAAATTTGCTAAAACCAGAGAAGCCAATTTTGCGGCTTTACCTGATGATATTATCAACAATGTCCTAACGTGGTTTAATTATCTAAAATCACTTGGTTTTAAAGATAGTGATCCATTATTTCCTGCGGTTGATAATCGTTTTACTGAAACCAATTTGTTGCAGCAAACTATGCGTAAAGATGGTATCAAGTCTGACACGACTGTGCGCAATATATTCAGGAAAGCATTTGAATCAGCTGGATTTGAATATATCAAACCTCACTCATTCCGTAAGACAGTTGCACGACACGCGGAATATCAAACACCAGCTTATCTCAATGCGGTACGACAAAATCTTGGCCATAAAAATATTGATACGACCTTGTCCAGCTACGGCCAACTTTCATCGGCTGAACAGCGTCGCATAATTTCCGAAGTTAAAATTGAATGACCTGTATTGCGATTTAATGCTAATCGCGCTACAAATATAGCAGATTGTCCATTTATGGCGATTTGGGGCTTAATATCCTCTCCTATGCGGCCTAATACAACATCAGGCCGTTATCAATGATGTTGCTTTCTCGACTTTGGTTGGGGAGGCGACGGAATATAATAGCGTTCGCGTAAATACGTTGCGCCGTTCATAGGACGGATATTAACTCTCCCAATCACCAGAGCATGTGGATGTTTTGGTGATTTTTTATTAGGGAGAGAATTTTGAAATGAGAACATTTGTAATAATATTGATTGCGATGGCTATCATTGGCGGTTTTGTCGGTGGCGAAGTCATGGATATGCCGTTTTCAATAATGGGCGCGTTTACAGGATTTATTGGTTCAGGCGCGATAATGTTAGGCTTGGGCGCATATTTTACGGCACAGGATCAAAAGAACGATGATTTACCCGACGATGTGCGCGATGTTTTTGATCGCATGATAACGGGTAAAGAAAACCCGACTAAGGCAGAAATTCTAGAAGCAAAAAGGCGATTCCATGGCGTACCGCCAAAACCCAAAATGCCAGATTTGAAATTAAGAAATAAGAATAGTCCGCTGGCCATCATTTTAAATAGTCTTGATACATTAAAATCCGAATATTCGAATAACGATGTGTATGCGGCCAACGCTGTTCAAGATACATTCGAGGCCGCAAAGCGAAGTATTAAATTGGACAAAAACGAATTGCATCAATATTTGAATATCGATAAACGTGACCCTGCTGAAATTGCCCTCACATCACTATGGAATGTATCGCGTGATACCGTGGCATCAGGTGGCGTGCATTTTTACCGTGCCGCGCTTTCTGACCGTGGCAGGGGGTATTTATACGTTTTCAATAAAACAGTCGATATATTGCTCGAAAAAGGATTTATTGACGAAGCAGAGGCCAAAGGCAATAAAAAAGCAATTCAACAAGATATTAAAAACGCGGGGTAACATATGAAAGGTTTAGATATTCCAGCGCATATTTATTTAATTGTTGGCCTGTTAACGCTTATTGCAATTGCTCCCCTTCCTTATGGTTATTATACATTTATGCGTTTCATTGTTTGTGGATGTAGTGGGTACATCGCTTACAACCTTTATCTGAACAATGATAGAAACGCATGGCTATGGATATTTGGTATAATCGCAATTCTTTTTAACCCATTCGCACCAATCCACATGATTAAAGAAATTTGGATGATTGTTGATGCGCTGGTTGGCGGCTTATTTTTATTGTTGAGTTATAGATCATACAAAACAGATAAATAACCGCCCCATTGATGCCATTATCTATTCATACACTACATATATGCGGATATTTGGTTTTGCATTATTGATTGCGGTGTTTCTTGCCAATACGGTTATTGTATCGGCGTGGGCAAAGCCATGTTTAAATGGCGGGGCGATGGATTCACCAGCGCAATCTCAATCAATGTTGGATCACGGTGATATGGACATGTCCAACATGCCGTGTGAAGAGATGCAGCAAAATCAAGACCGACAAGACACACAACATTGCGATGGTGTTTGTTTGTGTTTGCATGTATCCACGCATCAATCCCCCACATTGAATAATCCGCTATCGCTTTCAATGCCCACGTTGGTATCAATGAAACATGATTTTATTGATGACCGTTTCACAGGCATATCAACGTCCACCCTCAAACGCCCTCCACGCGCCTAACCCTTAGATAATCGTTTAAGTTTTAAACCTATTTAAAGGAGGCGTTATGATACGCATTTTTACAACCCTGATTGTGGCGGGGGTTATGATGACAGCCACAGCAGAGGCACGCCCTGTATCTTATCCAGACGGATGGACAGGTATGCTTATGAATGATGGTGAGGCCAACACGGCTCACATCCATTATTCACCGACTGCGAAAACATCCATTGGTTACAAGTATGAGCATTGGCGCGATAAGGAATATGATATTCACGCGGTACAGATGAATAATCTGCTCAAACGCTGGAATGAAAAGGGCGTGTTTCCCAATCTCTATCTCAAATCTGGCCTTGGTGTCGTTGATGGCAAGGGACAAGATTATGACGGTGAAACCGATATGGCAGGTTTTACAGGTATTGCAGCCGATTGGGAAACACGCCGTTATTTCACATCCTATGAAAACCGATACACAAAGGCAGGTGATTTGGATGACTTTTTCCAACAATCCGCCCGCGTCGGTATTGCGCCCTATGTCGGGGATTACGGTGATCTTCATACATGGCTGATGGTCGAGGCCAAACACATGCCAGAAAATGAAGATAAATTCACAGTCACACCGCTTGTCCGCTTATTCAAAGGCGCACATCTTGCCGAATTTGGTATGAGTACGAGCGGTGAGGCTCTCTTTAACTACGTTTACCGTTACTAATCAAAACAAACACATGAAAAGGAAAAATATCATGAAAACACTTACACTATTATCAACTATCGCCGTTTTAACATTCGCTAATCCTGCCTTTGCAGAGATGGATAAAATGGATCACGCAACCATGGATCATTCCACCCATGCCGAAATGGTTATGGATGGCAAAGCCGATGGTGCAATCATTGCCAAGTCAGGCGATGCCCATATCAGCGTCAATGGCCTTGTCTGTGACTTTTGCGCTCGTGCGCTGGAAAAGACATTTGGCAAACGTGATGAAGTCAAAGGCATTGATGTGAATTTGGAAACAAAGATCGTCACTGTCAATTTTAACGATGGTCAGACATTGGATAATGACACGCTAACGCAAATCATCACCGACTCTGGCTACAACGTGGAGGGTATTCACCGTGTCGAATAGAGATGAAAACTCATTATGGCGGCAAACAATATTGCCGTCATTAAGCCTGTTTACAAGCACAGGGACGCTTATATGTTGTGCGTTGCCTGCATTACTTGTGACATTGGGCATGGGGGCATCGCTGGCAGGGTTTGTCGGCGTGTTCCCATGGATCACGGCAATATCGGAATATAAGGTCGCTGTATTTATTATGGCGGGCATTATGTTGTCACTATCGGCATGGATGCAATGGCGTGCGCGTTATGCGCCTTGTCCTGCAGATGCACGCAAAGCAAAAGCATGTATGCGCCTTCGTAAAATCAGTTGGGGGATATTGATATTCTCAATTCTGATTTATGTTGTAGGCGTATTCTTTGCTTTTTTCGCGGCGGATATATTCTATGGATAGATAAAGCAAAAGGCCGATGAGATGAACTTTGTCGGCCTTTTATTTGTATAAAAATTAAGGAGATAATTATGAGACATGATAAAAAAGCGGTTCTTTACCGCATGGTGACAGATAAACATATTTGCCCATACGGGATTAAATCAAAGGATTTATTGGAACGTGAGGGATATAAGGTTGAAGATAATCATCTATCCACACGAGATGAAACTGATGCATTTAAGAAAAAGTATGGTGTTGAAACCACGCCACAGACATTTATTGATAATAAACGCATTGGTGGATATGATGGCTTGAAAGCCTTCTTTGGCAAGGCCGATGATAAGGGTGGAACGACATACGCCCCTGTAATTGCGATATTCGCTACCACATTCTTGATGGCGTTGGTTAGTCACTTTGCAGGGTTCACCATGATGCCGTCTGTGATGGGTAATATCATTGGGTTATTCGTGGCCTATTCCATGTGTATGTTGGCGGTGCAAAAACTACGTGATTTGGATGCGTTCTCAATGCAATTCATCACATACGATATTCTGGCCATGCGATGGGTGCGGTATTCATACATCTATCCCTATGCCGAAGCCTTTGCAGGAATTGGTATGTTGGCAGGGGCGATGTTTGCACCGATTACAGCACCCGTTGCTTTGATAATAGGATCGATTGGAGCAATATCAGTCATCAAGGCCGTCTATATCGATAAGCGCGAATTGAAATGCGCCTGTGTCGGCGGAGATAGCAATGTGCCATTAGGGGCAATATCATTGACTGAAAACTTGATGATGGTTGGCATGGCGGTTTGGATGCTGATCTAATTAAAACTCATACATGGATTGACTTGCAATGCTTGTTTCGATTATGCTTTTTTAAATGCGTTATTTAACATTTTCATTCATGATATTTTCACTGATATTTTCTATAACGATCTGTGCATCGCATGTCGCTCATGCCAGTGTTGATACATCGTCAGAAATATCTATGCCCATCGATATTGATAATTCAATAGATGGCGATGCATGTGATATGGCCTGTGGTGGATGTTGTATCCATCATGCTATGGATGCAACAAATAACGTAAAAGAAATTGATTCGCTTAAAGCCAAAGCTATTTCAACATACCCATCAGTTTTTGTATCACAAAATACTAACGGCTTAAAACGACCCCCCAAATCCTAATTTTGTAAGGCGTAATGTATCTGCATCTTGGTGAAACCATAGACAGATATATAATTCACGACCTTATTTATCTTATACAAGCTACGCTTGATTTGTTGTGCTGGCTTGCGCTCTTTTCAATTCAATTAGGAACATACTATGAAAAAACTACTCTACACGTCCGCTTTGGTTATGGTGTTTTTACAACCACATAATGCCTTAGCCGAAACAATGAATAAACAAATGGCTTTTCAAAAGGCATTGCAAAACAACCCAAGCTATGTCGCGGCCTTGGCTCATATTGATATGGCTGATGGAGAACGCTTACAAGCATCGTTATTGCCTAATCCAAACGCAATTTTAGAAGTTGAAAATTTTGCTGGTGACGATGAGCAAGAAGGTTTTGACGGTGCGGAAATAACATTAGGCATTGAACAAACCATTGAAATAGGTGGTAAGCGTCAAAATCGAAATGATATTTCAAATTTTAGTTATCGCATTGCCCAAGAACAAGCTAAATCCAGCGCACTTAGTGTTTTGGCAGAAACTGAATATGCGTTTGTTCGCGCTGGTATCGCGCAAGACAGGATAAGTCTAGCTAATAAGCGTTTAGCGTTAGCTGATAAGACTCATACCATTGTCAAAAAGCGTGTTGGTGCGGCAAAGGCTGCCGACATTCAACATACAAAAGCCGATATTGAAAAAGCAGCAGCGGAAGTTGAAAAACGAAAAGCAGAAAAAGAGTTGGCAATAGCGCAAAATGATTTGGCCAGATTGCTTGGCGTGGTAAACGCCGCCGATATTGATATAGAAATGGATATGGGCGAATTGCCAAATTTACCCGATAAACAAAATTTATTGGACGCTTTGGATAATTCACCTCAATACAAAGCGCAAGAATTTGCCAAATTACAATCTCGTTCCGCATTAAGTTTAGCACAATCTGAATCTATTCCCGATCCTACATTTGGTTTGGGAGTGCGGAGATTTAATGAAAATGACAGTACCGCTTTGGTCGCAGGTCTTTCTTTTCCATTGCCTGTGTTGAACCGTAATCAAGGTGGAATAAAACAAGCCAAAGCAAATATCATTAAGGTTGATGCAGAAAACTATGCGGCTGGATTGTCGTTGCGTCAATCGGCCATCCAAGCGTGGGAAAATTTTGCGTCATCACGAGAAGAAACAGATAACTATCAAAACAGGATAATCCCAAGTGCCCAAAAAGCCTATTCGCAAGCCGATGATGGATATAGCAGAGGCGCGTTTACATTTCTTGATCTTCTTGATGCTCAACGAACCTTATATGAGGTGCAAGAGGCAAAATTAGATAGCCTGCTAAGCGTTTATGAGGCCAAGGCGCAAACAGATTTTTTAATGGGAACACATAGCGACCTTATCGCTCAATACTCTCAAACACAGACAAAAGGACAAACCAATGAATAAGAATTTATTATCAATAGCAGTATTCAGTGCCGCGATTTTCGCATGGCAACTTACACCAGCAACGATCACTTCGGCAAAAGCTGAAACAGAAGTCCATGATGAACAGAAAAACCATGGTCAAGATGATGGGCATGGACATGATAGCAACCATGACAAAAGTGATGGTGACGATCATAATGAAGACCATTCCGAAGAAGGCGATAACCATGACGAACATGGCCATGGCAGTCATCAAAAGGAAGACAGTCACGATGATCACGGTCACGGCGATGATTCCCATAGTGATGAAGGCGACGAGCATGAAGAAGGAAAAACAGAAATAACTCCTGATTCTGCTAAAAAGGCAGGCATTGTTATAGAAGAAACATCCTCTGCGATGATTGCTAAAATCGTACCTTTGACGGGACGAATTACCATCAATCAAAATGCAAAGGCTGATGTACGTGGCCGATTTTCGGGAATTGTACGGAGTGTAAAAGTAAACTTGGGCGATCAAGTTCAAAAGGGGCAGATATTGGCGGTTGTTGAAAGCAATGAAAGTTTAAACAATTACAATGTCACAGCTCCGATTGATGGCACTATTTTAGAGCGAAACACCAATCTTGGTGATGTTGTTAATGACCAACCTCTTTTTATAATTGCTGACCTTTCCAGCGTTTGGGCAAAGTTTCATATTTTTCCAAAAGATGCCGACATGATTAATGTTGGTCAAACCGTTCGGGTTCATACACTTGATGAGGGCAAGGAAAATAACGCAGCTATTAAAATGCTTTTTCCCACAGCAGACGCGTTAAGCCAAACATTGATTGCCGTTGCGCCCATAGGTAATGAAAAAAACATGTGGAGGCCAGGTATGACGATAGAGGGTGATGTAACTGTTTCAGAGAAAAAAGTACCGTTGGCTGTTCGGGAATCCGCATTGCAAACAATGGAAGATCAGATTGTTGTATTTGTACAAGAGGGCGATCGCTATGAAATGAAACCCGTCAAAACAGGCGTTTCGGATGGTCGTTATATCGAAATTACAAACGGCCTTGTTGAAGGGCAATCCTATGTTAGTGAAGGCAGTTTTGTCATTAAAGCCGATATTTTAAAATCTGGCGCAGCGCACGAACATTAAGAATTTTAAAGGAAAAAATTATGTTAGAAAAAATTGTTGAATTATCGATACGCCATCGCTGGCTTGTCTTGATTGGTGTTCTTGGTGTTTGTCTTTTAGGGGCTTATAATTTCAAACGGCTATCGATTGATGCTGTGCCTGATATTACGAATGTTCAAATCCAAATTAATACAGAGGCCGCAGGTTATACACCATTAGAGGTAGAACAACGTATCACGTTTCCTGTTGAAACCTCAATTGCAGGTATCCCAAAGTTGGATTATACGCGTTCCATTTCACGTTACGGATTATCACAAGTAACAGTGGTGTTTGAAGAAGGCACAGATATTTATTTCGCGCGGCAACTTTTGGCTGAACGCTTATCAAGTATTAAAAGTGAAATTCCCGAAGGTATAGAGCCAATGATGGGTCCAATAGCCACGGGGCTTGGTGAAATTTATATGTACACGGTGGAGGCCGAAGATGGCGCATTGAAAGAAGACGGCACAGCCTTTACCCCCATGGATTTATTAACAATACAGGAATGGGTGATTGTCCCCCAACTGCGTAATCTTAAAGGTGTCATCGAAATTAACACCATTGGCGGATATGAACAGCAATACCATGTTATGCCATATCCTGAACAATTGCTCGCTTACGACATGACTATCGCTGATTTGATAGAAGCCTTAGAGCGAAATAATAACAATGTTGGTGCAGGCTATATTGAAAAATACGGTGAACAATATCTTGTGCGTGTTCCAGGACAGGTCAAAGACATTAGCGATATTCAAAACATTATTATCGCTAAACGTGATGAAGTCACCATCCGTGTCGGTGACGTTGCAGACGTTGCGCTTGGCTCGCCTCTACGCACTGGTGCAGCCACACAAAACGGTAAAGAAGTCGTTCTTGGTACGGCCATGATGTTAATGGGAGAAAACAGCCAAGAGGTGGCACAACGGGTTGCGGAAAAATTAAAGATTGTTAATGATTCACTACCAGAGGGTGTTCATGCTACGGCTGTATATGATCGTACATCACTTGTTGAGCGAACAATTAAAACCGTTGAAAAGAATTTGGTCGAAGGTGCGTTATTTGTCATTGTTATTCTTTTTCTCCTTTTGGGAAATTTGAGAGCCGCATTGATTACTGCCATGGTTATTCCAATTACCATGTTAATGACAATCACAGGAATGGTTGAGAACAAAGTATCGGGTAACCTTATGAGCCTTGGTGCGTTGGATTTTGGTCTTATTGTCGATGGTGCGGTGATTATCATGGAAAATTGTTTGCGTCGATTTGGTATGGAACAACACAAGCTTGGTCGATTATTAACAAAAAACGAACGTTTTTCTTTGGCAGCAAAGGCCACAGCGGAAGTTATTAAACCAAGTATTTTTGGGATTTTAATTATCACTATTGTTTACATTCCAATTTTCTCATTAACAGGTGTTGAAGGAAAAATGTTCCACCCAATGGCATTTACAGTAGTTGTAGCCTTATTGAGTGCGCTTGTTCTATCCCTTACGTTTGTCCCTGCGGCTGTTGCCACATTTATCACTGGCAAAGTAAGCGAAGAAGAAAACAAGCTTATGAGAGGAGCTAAAAAAGGATATGAACCTTTATTAAAATGGAGTCTACGCCATCCCGTTATAATGGTTTCAACCGCATTGGTTCTTGTCGTCATCAGCCTTTTTGGTGCATCCCGTATGGGCGCGGAATTTATTCCAAGCCTTGATGAAGGCGATATTGCCCTCCATGCCATGCGTATTCCAGGAACAAGTATGACTCAATCTACTGAAATGCAACATGAAGTTGAAAAAACAGTCATGACATTTAAGGAAGTTCAAACTGTTTTTAGTAAAATTGGTACGCCAGAGGTGGCAACCGATCCTATGCCGCCGAATGTGGCTGATACCTTCGTGATGTTAAAGCCTCGTGACGAATGGCCTGATCCAAAATTGTCAAAAGCTAAATTGGTTGAAAACATGGAAATGGCATTGGAAAAATTGCCAGGCAATAACTATGAATTTACCCAACCTATTCAAATGCGTTTTAACGAATTAATCTCTGGCGTACGGAGTGATCTGGCGGTTAAAATTTATGGGGATGATTTGGATCAATTACTTAAAACAGCACAGGAAATTGAATCCGCTGTTAAAAAGGTTGAGGGCGCAGCCGATGTGAAAGTTGAGCAAACTTCTGGCCTTCCCACGCTTAGTATCATTCCCGACCGCAAACGCCTTGATTTGTACGGACTGAATATCGCCGATGTTCAAGATGTAGTGCAAGTTGCAATGGGCGGACGCGAGGCAGGGCAAGTTTTTGAAGGTGATCGACGTTTTGATTTAGTCGTGCGATTACCAGAAAAACTTCGAACTGATATGAAGTCACTGGAAATGCTACCTATTCCTTTGCCAAATGCTGAACAAAATGGCGCAGACGAAACGCCAGATTATGTTCCATTGAAAGAGGTGGCTGATTTTAATATCGCATACGGTCATGCTCAAATAAGCCGTGAGAACGGGAAACGCCGTATATTTGTTACAGCAAACGTGCGTGAACGTGACTTGGCTAGCTTTGTGTCAGATGTACAAACGGTTGTTCGTGAACAAGTTAATATTCCAGCGGGATATTGGGTTGATTACGGCGGTACGTTTGAACAGCTTATCTCTGCGAAAGAACGATTAATGATTGTTGTACCTATTTCGCTTTTGCTGATCTTTGGATTATTGTTCATGGCCTTTAACTCTACCAGAGCCGCTTTGCTGGTATTCTCTGGTGTTCCTTTGGCTTTAACAGGTGGAATAGCCGCACTATGGCTACGCGATATACCGCTTTCAATATCTGCGGGGGTTGGTTTCATCGCCTTGTCTGGTGTGGCCGTTTTAAATGGTGTTGTAATGCTGTCCTTTATTCGTGATTTAGAAAAACAAGGTAAACCATTACAAGAGGCCATTATTGAAGGGGCATTAACACGATTACGTCCTGTTTTGATGACAGCTTTGGTCGCAAGCCTTGGGTTTGTTCCTATGGCCTTTAATGTTGGTGCTGGATCAGAGGTTCAAAGACCATTGGCCACTGTGGTTATTGGTGGGATTATATCGTCCACCATCTTAACTTTGCTTGTATTACCAGCATTATATAAATGGTTTCCAAATCGTATTAATGTTCGACGTAAAAAATCTGAAACAATCACTTAGAAAGGATTAATAGTGGAAAAATTAAAACTTCCGATTATAGGAATTGTTTTAGCCTTATTAGTTATAATAATTGATCGTGTGACTGACCATATTGTTTATATAAATCTGATAAATTCAGATAGCATTATAGCAGTCACGCCATTCTTTAATTTTGTATGGGGAAAGAATGACGGTGTTAGTTTTGGTATGTTACAAGGGTTGCCGTATGGAAAATGGTGGCTCTCGTTGCTTGCTCTGATTATTGTTGCTTTCTTTTTTGTTTGGTTACTGCGAACGCAATCACTATTAACATCCTGTGCCTTGGGCTTAATTATCGGTGGTGCTTTGGGAAATACATTTGAACGAATTTATTACGGTTATGTAATAGATATATTAGACTTTCATTTTTTTAGTTATCATTGGCCTGCTTTTAATTTGACGGATAGTGCAATATTTATTGGAGTGTCGTTACTTTTATTTATAGAGTTTGTTAGGGAACCAATGCACAAAAATAAAGGAATATAATATGGGGCACGGACATTCACATGGTAATCCATCAGAGATAGGTGAAAAACGGCTTTGGTGGGCTGTTGGGGCAAATATGCTTCTGACAGTGGCGCAGGTGATAGGAGGACTGGTTTCAGGCAGCCTGTCACTTGTTGCGGATGCCTTGCATAATTTTAGTGATGCCGCATCTTTGCTGATCGCTCTTGTGGCCATACGCATAGGCCGCAAGCCACCAGATCAGTTTAAAACCTTTGGGTATAAACGCGCTGAAACGGTTGCGGCACTTATCAATTTAACAACATTGATCATTATTGGGCTGTACTTATGCTATGAGGCGGTAACGCGATTTATAACGCCAGAGCCTATTGCTGGTTGGATAATTATCATTGTTGCTGGAATTGCGTTGATTATTGATATTTTCACTGCACTCTTGACGTATAGCCAATCCAAATCAAGCATGAATATAAGAGCCGCATTTTTACACAATGTAACGGATGCTTTGGCCTCCGTGGGAGTGATCATCGCAGGAAGTCTGATCTTGTTGTATGGATGGGTATGGGTAGATGCTGTCATAACTCTATTAATTGCAGGATATATTCTTTACCAAGGCTTTAATGAAATGCCAAAAGTTATTCACTTACTGATGGAAGGAACGCCCGAAGGTATTGAAATGGCAACAATCATCAAATCAATGGAAAGTATCAATGGCGTTAAAAATGTTCATCACATGCACGTATGGCAATTGGATGAACAGCGTAATGCGCTGGAATGTCATGTTGTGCTGGATGAAAATGAAGACATGGACGATTTAAAACATCGATTAAAAAAGATGCTGCATGATGAATATCACATTGAACATTCAACATTAGAATTTGAAGAAAATGCCTGTGAATGAAAAATAAATCAGTAAAAATGCGGCAACAGTGCGGCAATAGATTTTACTTGGGAGTTTTAAATTAACGTGAAACCGTTATCTATCTTGGTTGCGGGGGTAGGATTTGAACCTACGACCTTCAGGTTATGAGCCTGACGAGCTACCGGGCTGCTCCACCCCGCGATAAGTAAGAAC
>Ga0206130_10004439_pt1 | contig 17352 bp, 19 predicted proteins | sample Helgoland_Spring_9_FD_148637 | JGI IMG/M metagenome (GOLD analysis project Ga0206130, IMG submission 148637) | Pelagic subsurface seawater microbial communities from Kabeltonne, Helgoland, North Sea - Helgoland_Spring_Bloom_20160512_1 | ecosystem: Environmental > Aquatic > Marine > Epipelagic ... | reverse complement strand
ACAGGCAATACGCCTACACGGCAAATGAGCATCAACTCTGGCGGCACCGTGTTGGTTGGGAAGACTGCCTCAGCAAGTTCAACGGTTGGTGCAGAGTTAAGACCAAACGGCTTGATTATAGCCACTACTTCTAGTGTTCCTTCATTAACTCTAAACCGCACAACCTCTGACGGCACCATTGCAGATTTTCGCAAGGATAACTCAACAGTCGGAACCATCTCAGCGGCCTCCACCAATATCATCTACGGTAACGACACACGCGGACTCAAGATCGAAGACACTTTGATTATTCCTCGTAACGTCGACGATACTACGGCTGATACTCTAATGGACTTGGGCTCTGCTACATCTCGATTCAAAGACCTCTACCTATCAGGCGGTGCGTTCCTCGGCGGTACTGCGGCGGCGAACAAGCTGGATGACTACGAGGAAGGCACGTGGACTCCTACGCTTATTGGCTCTACAAGCGGAAGCGCCACAATAGGCAACGTGGATTCAGCAACGTATACGAAAATTGGTAATTTAGTGCACGTTAGGGCTTATTGTTACGATGTTGATTTAACAAACGGAACTATTTTAGGCAACGTAAGAATAGGCGGCTTTCCTTTCAGCGCTCTTACATTTTCAGGAAAGTTAAATGTTTATTACTCGAGCTTGTTTACTGCATCGCCAGTAACTACGGATATTTCCGGCTATGCGTCAGGTACTTCATTTGTGCTTCGTCAAGGTTCATCACAAACGCCCTTTGCAGACTCAGACTTGAGTAACGTAGTTAGTGCCGCTTTTATGATAGAGGTAACTTACGCAACATCAGCATAACCCTAAATAGCCTCAGTGGACTCTGGGGCTGGACTAACTAAGGAGACAACATGTCACTAACTAAAGAAGTAACAGCAGACAAGATCGAAGTAGTAGCAACAGAAGACGGCTCTGTCGTTCAAGTACGCACTGCTACACGTATCGTCGAAGACGGCGAGGTGATCTCATCAAGCTATCACCGCCACGTCATTCAAGACGGCGATGACTACTCAGCAGAGCCTGCACAGGTCCAAGCGATTTGTGCGGCAGTCTTCGTAGCACCAGCAGAGTAATGGAAACCGTCCTGTTATACGTCTTCATAGCCTTACAGCTTGGAGACGTTTGGACCACACAGCATGCCCTAGGTAACATCAAGGGCTCTGTGGAGGCGAACCCCGTAGTCAAAGCGGCTATGGATAAGCTGGGTGTCCTCGGCGGCCTATTGGCCATCAAGGCCCCCGTCATCGCCCTCTTCTGGTTCCTTCCGATGCCTATATGGGCCCTTGCCATTGTCGTAGCACTCTACGTCTTCATCGTCGGCAACAATGCCCGTATCATCTTAAAGCATAAATAGCAACAACACGGGATCTATAGTATAATTACTCTAGGTTCCTTTTTCATTCCTCAGGAGAGTCTATGTACTACGTCGGTAGCAAATCGTATTCAACATTGTCAGAAGCCGTTGCCGCCGCACAGGCCACTAATGGCACCGTGACTTCCCAGCCTGTCACTGACACTACTACCGATGGTGGTATGCTCTCTGGCACCTCTACGACTTCCACCGACACCACCTTCGACCCTTCAGCAACTGACGGTTTTGATCCGAATGCGGAGTCTACCAACGAAGCCCCAACGACTACCAATCCGACTCCAGAGGGTGCTGTAGCTGAGACCTCTACTGCCCCACAGACCTTCACATTCTTTGAAGGAGCCGAGAGGGGAGGGGCCTCACCAGACTCGCTATACGGGTCCAGAGACGCTACGCAGATGACCGAAGCGGAGCTACGTACTTACTTCGAAGGCGACACTGTTAACCGTCTCCCAGAAGTGTTCGGCTCCTTCGACAACTACCTCGCCTACATGACAGAGCGTGAACAGCTTATCCAAGCAGGCGACTACGACGTAGGTAGCTGGGACGAGTACACGGGGTCGCTAACTGAAGATGACCTAATGATCCTCGAAGGTGAAGACCTCACCATGTACGGGGATGATGCCAATATGACGTATGAGGAGCTATACGCATCTCGTACACAGAATCAAAAAGCCGCCTATGAGAACTGGGTTAACTCTGACGCTAACCAAGCGTTAATGCAGAAGTATGGCGTCACCGATGTTGTCTACAGCGGCACTGGTGATAAGTTTAGATGGAACGGCTCTGCCTACGTTAAGACAGTCAACGAGGACCATGCTGGCCTTACAGAATACGTTAAGATGGCTATGGTTACTGCCTTAGGTGTTGCCACAGGCGGCGCACTAGCGGGAGCAGGCTTAGGCACTACTACATCAGCGGCCCTCAGCCAAGCAATCACTCAGGCGGTCACTACAGGCTCTATTGACGTAGAGGCTATCTTGACTTCAGCGGCAACCGCAGGGCTCTCTAACGCACTTACAGACGTACTAGGTACAGCGCTGTCTGATGTCATCCCTAACATCGATGAGGTTTTCTCTACGGGTGTGGAGTCGGTAGATAACGTCCTCTCCACTATGGCTATGGATGCGGTCCGACAGGGTGTGTCTACAGGTAGCGTGGACTTCCAGCAGGTATTGCAATCAGGTGCCTTCTCAGCGGCTAGTGAGTTCGTAGAGTTTATCCAAGGTAATATGAATGCCTCTGCTGAGGACCAAGCCGCCTTCGAAGCCAAGTGGGCAGAGATGCAAGCAGAGCAACACCAAGAGATGTTCAACACCCTAGAGCAACAGTTTGGCGAGGGTGCCCTTACGGAAGCGCTGAACTCTATGGACGCTGAGCTAGCTATGATGGCCACTCAGAATCTAGCTGAAATGTTTGCCGCTAATAACGTAGAGGTGTCGCAGAGTGCTGACGGTACGTGGACAGAAGAGCAGGTAGTTGACGTAAGCGGAGATACTACAACGCAACCCGTCTACGACACACCGCCAGCGCAGATCACTAACCCCTTTGAGGGCGATACACTTACTAACGGTGTCTACTACAACGAAGCAGGTTTCCCCGTAGGCGTACACCCAGATGCTACAGCCGATCAGATCCTAGAGCAGTTCGTAAACGACAAGAACGCATGGAGTACATTATCGGGTAGCGCACACGGCATGCCTCCAGAAGCCATAGCTATCTTAGTAGAAGCCAGCGGCGGTACAGTACAGGGCCTTAGCGACCTCCTAGTAGAGAACGGTCTTGTCTTAGCGCAGGGCGAAGGCGGTCAGTACGTAATGATCTCGGGGTCCAATTCGACCACTGGTTTACACACTAGCCTCAATCAAGATGCTCTGCTGGACCTACAGGCTCCTACAGAGAACAACTACATGCCTAATCCCCAGCCGACTAACGACCTGCTGAACCCTACGGACACCAGTGACATCTCTCAGGAGATGCAAGACATTCTGACTAACGTTGAAGAGCAACCTCCAATCATTGAAGCGGAGTATAACATTGATCCGTCGGTAATTGAACCTGAGCCTATCGTTCCAGATCCCATAGACGCTGTAGATCCTGTAGAGCCTCCGGTTACTTCAGATCCAACGGACACTACTAGCGGAGACGCAGGGGCTACAGGCGACGCAGGCGCAGGGTCAGGCATCACTGTCTCAGACGTTACTACCGCTGTAAACGAAGCGATTAACGCATTGCCAGAGGCGGCAACGCCGCAGGACGTACAAGACGCTATCGACACCGCAGTCGCTACTATTGAAGTCCCGCCCAGTATGACTCCAGAAGAAGTACAGGAGATTGTAGAGGGGGCTGTAGCCGGTATTGACATCCCTGAGGGCGTTACAGCCGCAGAGATGGAAGAGGCTATCTCAGGGGCCGTCACCGACTTAGCCTCTACTGCTGACGTTACTGCCGCTGTAGACGGCGCTGTGGCTACTCTCCAAGAGCAAATAGCCGCTCTGCCCGCTGGCGCTTCGCCCACAGAGGTACAGACCGCTATTGACACCGCTATTGCCGGTATTGAATTCCCTGCGGGCTTAACGGCTGAAGATGTGCAGAGCGTAGTCGATACAGCCGTTAGTGGCATTACTTTCCCAGAGTCAGTAACGTCGGAGCAGGTGTCGTCAGCGATCTCAGATGCTGTCACCGACTTAGCCTCTACTGCTGACGTTACTGCCGCTGTAGACGGCGCTGTGGCTACTCTCCAAGAGCAAATAGCCGCTCTGCCCGCTGGCGCTTCGCCCACAGAGGTACAGACCGCTATTGACACCGCTATTGCCGGTATTGAATTCCCAGCAGGTCTAAGCTCTGAGGATGTAAGCTCTATCGTAGACACAGCTATCGGCGGCATTACTTTCCCTGAGGGCCTGAGCGAAGCAGAGGTCTCTACCATCGTGGATACAGCCCTCACAGGGGTCGCCACTACCGTAGACATGAACAACGCTATCGACGCCGCCGTAGAAGGTCTTAATCAGGCCATCGCGGACATCCCAGAGGGCATGACTGCTGTAGAGGTGGGAGAGATTGTAGACGCCTCTATCGCCAGTATCGAGTTCCCTGAGTCTGTTACTAACGAGCAGATGACCACAGCGATCTCCAACGCCATTAGCGGCATTCAGTTCCCAGAGGGTCTGACAGCCGAAGACGTGGCGCAGGTGGTCTCTAACTCAGGCTTTGCTACTCCAGAGAACGTAGCTGAGTCTATCGCCAACGCTGGCTATGTAACTCCAGAGGAGCTAGGCAGTGCCCTAGAGACCGCAGGGTTCTCTACTCCTCAAGACGTGGCTGACGCTATTGCCGCCGCAGGGTACTCTACTCCAGAGGATGTTAACGCCGCTATCGCCAACGCTGGGTTCTCTACTCCAGAGGACGTAGCCGCCGCCATAGCCGCCGCAGGGTACTCCACACCAGAAGACATTGCTAACGCCGTCGCTAACGCAGGGTACGCCACCCCAGAGGATGTAGCGTCTGCTATTGCTTCTGCTGGGTACGTCAACCCCGAAGATTTAGCATCAGCGCTAGAGAACTCAGGGTTTGCTTCAGCAGATAGCCTTCAGACCGCACAGGAGGCCATTGACGGGCAAATAGGCGATCTTGAGGCTTCCCTACTGGAAACACTCGCAAACAACGCACAGGGCAGTACAGACGCTCTCACGGACGCTGAGGCCCGTCTGCTAGAATCTATCTCTGGTGTCGAGGCAGATGTCCTCCAAGAATTAAGCCAGACCACCGACGGCTTCAATCAAGCCATCTCCGACATGGACGTAAACTTCCAAGAGGCTCTATCCGGTGGGCTAGAAAGCGTACAGACTTCCTTGATGGAGACGCTGGAGTTATACAACACAGGACAGGGAGAAGCCCTCTCTGCCGCCGAAGCTCGCTTGTTAGAGTCTATAACTGGTGGCGACGCCGCTACCCTACAGTCAATGAGTGAGAACGCAGAGACTTTCAATCAAGCTCTTGCCGACTTAGGTGTTGACATTACAGACGTACAGACTAACCTAGGCGACCGCATCAGCACCCTCTCCGGAGACGTGTCCACAGGATTCGAGACAGCGGCAGAGGAGCGTCAGGATCTCATGGAGGCCCTTACTGCTGTCGAGCTAGGCCAAGCAGAGGCACTGACGGACGCACAGGCCGCTTTACTTGCAGAGATCACAGGCGGTGACGCCGCTACGCTTCAAGAATTAAGCACAGTACAGGGTGCGCTAGAGGGCGAGCTAGAGACACTAGGTACTAGTATCGGTGACGTAGAGGCTGGCCTTACAGAAGACATAGCGGCGTTCCAAGAAGAGACCGTCAGTGGTTTTGAGCAAGTAGGTGAAGACATAGCCTCCTCTGAAGATCGGATGACTACCCTGTTCAACCAAGGGTTAGAGTCTGTAGGCGGTGACATCAACGCACTCGCACAGCAGTCTCTTGACCAGTACGGCTCGCTACAGGATACACTGGCTAGTCAAGCCGAAGGGCAGGCTGAAGCGCTAACCGACACGGAAGCCCGTCTGCTCCAGAACATGACAGGCATTGAAAGCTCTGTCCTACAGGAACTCTCTACAGTACAGGGCGGTCTTGAGAACGCGCTTAGCGATGTAGGGATGGACATTGAAGGTCTCGCTGGCGATGTGGACTCTCGCATAGGTGACGTAGAGACCGCTATGGGTTCCGGCTTCGAAGGCGTGGCTGAACAGTTCGGACAGGTCCAAGGGGATCTCGAAGGACTAGGTGCTGGCATCGCGGGGCTGGGCTCAGGCTTAGCCGGTGTGGGCTCCGGATTGCTCAGCGGCTTAGGACAGCTAGGTGCCGGTCAGCAGGCGCTACAGCAAAAGATCAGCGCACCGAAGTGGGAAGACTTCTACACCGGAGACATCTCCGCTGGACGTAGAGACTTCCAGAGTCAGTACATAGGACAACCACAGCAGAGTAACGCAGTAAACAACCTCAATCAAATGATCGGACGTAGCCTAGAGATGTCGCCAAACACTCAAGGTATGTTCGGAAACCTCCAAAACAAGGGCTAAATACATGACATACTTAGACATTATCAACGGCGTCCTGCGTCGTCTCCGTGAAGAGACGGCGGTGAATGTAACTGAGACGGAGTACGTCACTATGGTAGGCGACTTCGTAAATGACGCGAAGCGTATCGTAGAGGACTCCTACCAGTGGGAAGCCTTACGCGAGACTTACATCTTCAACACAGTAGCCAGCACCGATACCTACTCATTGACTGACATGGGCAACCGTGCTAAAATTGTAAGTGTTTACGATCAGACCTCCAAGTACGAGTTGAGAGACCTTCCACGCTCTAAGATTCGAAGCCAGAAGCTAGCGAATCCCTCAGAGACAGGCACTCCTCGGTACTACGGCTTTAACGGATTAGACAGCAACGGCGATACCAAGCTACAGCTTCACGTAACCCCCGACGGTGTTTATTCGATGAATGTTTTAGCTGTCGTCCCTCAGGCTGATCTCTCAGTAGGAACCGATGTAGTCTTAGCCCCTGCGTCTCCCATCATCCACCTAGCACTAGCTATGTTGGCGAGAGAGCGCGGAGAGACAGGCGGCACGTCTACAGCAGAGTATTTCCAGATGGCTGATAAGTACCTACGCGATGCTATCGCAGTAGAAGCGGCCCGACACGAAGACGAACTCATCTACTATACGGTGTAACCCATGGCGCAACCCATTCAACAGCTTTCTCTCGTAGCTCCAGCCTTCCGTGGCTTGAACACGCAGGATAGTCCTATCGACATGGACCCTACGTTCGCTCTGGTAGCGGATAATTGCGTGGTTGATGAGAACGGTCGTCTAGGGGCTCGTAAGGGTCAAACTCTACTGACAACCGATTCGACTGCCTTGGGTACAGGCAAGATAGAGTCTCTCTGTGGGTTTAGCGCCCGTTCAGGCACTGATTACTTTTTTAGTGCGGGAGACAATAAGATATTTCAAGGGGATGCTGTCCTAACCGACGTGACTCCCGCAGGCTTAGTCATTACCGCCAACCATTGGAAAATAGAGCCTTTTAACGACAAGCTGTTTTTTTTCCAGAAAGGGCACATACCTCTGGTTTTTGACGAGGCAACTAACGTACTCCAGAAGGTAGAAGACTACCATACTACAGGAACTATAGCACCACAGGCTAACGACGTTATCGCCGCTTTCGGACGACTCTGGGCCGCAGACGTAGCAGGCAACCGCCATACTCTGTATTGGTCAGACACGCTCATAGGTGAAACTTGGTCGGGACACTCCTCAGGCTTTATAGACCTTACTACCGTGTGGCCTTCTGGTTACGATAACATAGTAGCCTTAGCCGCTCACAACAACTACTTGGTTATCTTCGGAGAGCAGTCTATCCTGATCTACGAGGGTGCTGAAGATCCAGCCACTATGGCCCTCGCTGACAGCATCGTCAACATAGGCTGTGTTGGGCGGGATACTATTAAGAGTATTGGTACGGATTTGCTGTTCATGTCGCGAGAGGGTCTGCGCTCTCTCGGTCGTACCATTCAAGAGAAGTCAGTAGCCATCGGCATACTGTCACGTAACATTCGAAGCGAGTTAGTAACCTCTCTTGTCTCTGTAAACTCTAACGACATCCAATGTACTTTCATAGCAGAAGACAGTCTGTACGTCGTGTCGTTTCCAAATCGTCAGATCGCCTACGCTTTCGACGTGCGCCAGCCGCTAGAAGATGGGTCTTTCCGTGTAACTCGATGGACTACTATTAGCCATAGCTGTTATTTCTCTAACGGAGACGGCATTACCTACATAGGAAGTTCGGACGGTATTGGATACTACGGAAACTACTACGAAAAAGGTGCGGCCTATAACCTGTACTATCAGTCACCGAAGATGAGCTTTGGCGATACGTCACGGCTCAAGATGATTAAGAACATCTCAGCTATCTTTATCGGCGGTGGCGTAACCCCTGTTATCTTGCGCTGGGGTTACGGCTTTGACGGCTCTTTCAAGAGTAGGACATTCAACATCACTTCTGGCTCTTCCGTTGGTTACTTCGGAGAGTCGGAGTTTAACGTAGCGGAGTTCTCAGTAGGAGCCACTACGGACACGTTCAACGCTAAAGGTAACGGTAGCGGAACTATCATAAACATCGCCCTAGAAGCTAAGATCAGCGGTGTTGCGCTGTCGGTACAGGGCTTTAACTTACAAATACTAATGGGGAAAATCACCAATGGCTGATTATATCACGTCTATTAACTTTACGGCTAAGGACTCACTGCCATCCGGTGATCCTCAGAAAATCATTAAAGGTACGGACTTCCAAACAGAATTCGATGCGCTAGCTGTAGCCTCTGCAACTAAGGCCGACTTAGCATCGCCCACTTTCACAGGGACCGTAACCGTTCCTAACTTAACCGTATCAGGCACCTTTAGTGCTACAGTAGACGGAGGTACCTACTAATGGTATACGACACAGACGACATTATGAACATGGCGGGAGCTGGTCAGGGCTTTAACGCCAACTCTTTAATAGAGGGGCTGATGGGCGCTGGCGGAGCAGTCGGCGGCGGTCTCTTAACCAAACACGCTTACGACAAGTTAGGCGGTATCGGCGACACTGCAATGGATCAGATGGGTGCGCTAGGTCAAGAGCAACTACAGCAGACAGCGTTCAAGCCATACAGCGTAACTACAGCTACAGGCTCACAGTTCGGCGTAGATCAGAGCGGCGGTCTTACTCAGACGCTATCCCCAGAAGAGCAGGCTCAACAGCAGATGCTCATGGGACAGGCCACTAACATGTTCGGGCAAGCGTCGGCTCCTATGGCAGAGACAGAGCAGAATGTCTTTAATCGTATGATGGCCCTACAGAATCCAGCAATGGAGCGTGAACGAGCGGCAATGGAGAACAGGCTGTTAGCACAAGGACGCCTCGGCACCTCTTCTAACCTCTTCGGCGGGACTTCGCCAGAGATGCTTGGCTTCCAGACGGCTCAAGCTGAAGCGCGTAACACAGCGGCATTGCAGGCTATGCAACAGGCGCGAGCGGATCAGATGCAACAAGCTAACCTAGCCTCTGCGTTCCAAGGTGCTACATACGTACCGCAGGCGCAAGGTCTAGCGGCCTTCCAGCCTTCGCTGACTACTAGCGGATTGGCACAGCAGGGTCAGATCCAAGGCGCTAACCTCTACGGCGATGCAATGTCTAGCGGACTAAGCGCACAGCTTGGTGCGGCACAAGGTCAAGCTAACCTAGCAGGTAATTTGGGGTCTTCGATGCTGAATAGCTCTATGGAGACAGCTTCTGGAGATAACGGGTGGGTTAACGCCATCGGTGACGTACTCGGCTCGATATTCGACTAAGGATTAAGACATGGCACGATTAGATGCAGGATTGACACAGGGGCTGATGAACCCGACGTACCAGAAAGAGCTAGGCCAAGTAGGTGGTATGCTTGGCGGCATGGGCGGTAAGATGCGTCAGACACGTCAGGACAAAGAGAAGGCGCAAGGCATGGCAGGCATGACCACAGAGGGGCTGTTGGCCGCTCAGCGCGAAGCCGCCTCTACACCCGCCGAGGCTATCTCTGCTGGACTGGCTCAAGAGCAATTCGGACAACAGCAAGACACCCGCAAGAAAGCTGAACGTAAGGACAAGGACCTTAAGGCTAAGGAACAGGCAAAGGCTCGCTTGAGCGCTATGGGCACTCGTAGAGACATTCTACTGCGTTCCGGCAAGGCAGAGGAGGCGGCGGCCATCCTAGAGGGCATGGAAGAGATTTCCGTAGGCGCTGGCGTGGAATTAGGTCAATACATTGGCGCAGTCCAGAAGGATGATCGGTATAAGGCCGTAGGCGGTAGCATCTTCGACAGCAAGACCGGTCAGTTTATCAATAATGACACCGGAGAAGTTGAAGACAGCGACTCCATGAACGAGAATGAGTTCGCCCAGCGTATCTATCAGAACAAAGAAGCATACACTCCAGAGTCTTGGGCGGCGTATTCTAAGAACATCACAACAAAAGGTGCTCGAAAGGCCGCTGAAGGTTTAATTCCCGTAGACGTCGCGCGTGAAGCCGAAGTGGCCTCTGCGCAGGTCGTCGCTGACTCCCGCCGTAACATAGACAACATCGACAAGCTCATCAGCATGGCCCCTAACGGTCAATACGAAGCAGTAGGACAGGCTGTGTTCTCTTGGGTTCCTTACTCTGAAGAGCAGTCGGTAGACAACGCCGTAGACACCCTCAAAGCTAACGTGGCGTTTGACCGCTTACAGAAGATGCGAGATAACTCTAAGACGGGCGGTGCCTTAGGACAGGTGAGTGAGAAGGAATTGAGGCTGTTAGAAGCTAACTTGGCGTCACTAGATCCCACCAGCCGCGAGTTCAAGAACAACCTAGAGACCGTTCGCAGGACCTATGAGCGAATCATAGACATCGAGCAGGGGCCCGAAGGGGGCTCTTTGAATTACGTCTCCGGTAGCGGTGGTGTTCTCTATTGGGTGGACCCAGAGACAGAGTTGGTCTACGACTACGCAACCGGTACTTTGGTACAATAAGGTATTTAATATGACTCGCGAAGAAATCTTAAAGAAGGCAAGAGAGCAACGGTCGCAGTCGTCTGGAGTAGCCTCAGGGGCTCCTGTAGATCCTAAGACCGTGGATGACATCCGCAAGACAGCCCGCCAGCAGAGAGGAGCAGGACAGCCTCCTGCGGCTCCCGAACAGGCCCCACAAGAGTCGTCAGCCTTTGGCGACGCTCTGAAGCGCTCTGCCGTAGGTGCTATGGGTCCGGCGGGAAGTATCCTAAACATCCTCGGCCTGACAGATACAGCAATAGGCGCAGGCGAGGCAGGTCTTACTATGGGAACCAGCATGTTAGCGGAACCTGTAGCAGGCATAGCTGGATTAGGCGCGGCGGCACTGGGAGGTGCTGAAGCAGGAGCGAACACCGTGGAGGCCGTCCGTCAAGGAATGGCCTACCAGCCTAAGACTGCGGAAGGACAGGCGTCTCTGGAAGGTATAGGCGGTGCTCTTGCTCCGATAGGTAACGCCCTAACAGCCACTAGTGAGTTCTTAGGAGATACCGCTTACGACATCACAGGCTCTCCAGCTATTGCTACTACCTTTTATACCATCCCAGACGCGGCTTTAGAGGTTCTAGGCGCAGGGGTGATAGGCAAGAGCGCACGGGCTTCTCGAGTAGCTAAGCAGACCAAAGAGGTCGAGGCCGCTACAGAGGTCCTACAAAACCCTGAGATGCTTGTAGCCAACCCTATGGGCGCACAGTGGAAGCTGGACGAAGCAGGCGTAGCAGTCCCTAATACAACTGGCCGTAAGCTGGTAGACGACGGCGTAGCCTCTGGAGCAGACGCGGCGCTAATCACTAACAGCAACAAGACAACTAAGACGCAGATGGAGGCCATGACTCAGGCGTTCAACCGTAGATCACAGAGCGACCCCACAGGCCTCTCCCCTAATCAAGTAATCGGAGTCAACGCCGCTAAGGCCTTGGACGAGGCCAACAAGGCACGTCGTGCTGTAGGCGCTAAGATTGACGAAGTAGTGCAAGGACCCGCAGGCAAAACCCCTGTGAACATTAAGCCCGTTATGTCGCAGTTCTATGACTCCCTTACAGAGCTAGGTATCCGCCCTAACGTAGACATGAGTACCGGAAAGGCCTACTTAGACTTCCGTGGCAGTCAGTTAGATTTTGACACCTACAAGGGTGCGCAGAGGCTCCTCAATGACGGTTTCCAGATGACTAACTATAAAGGTGTTCCTACGCTGGCAGACGCCCACCGCATGAAGAAGGCCTTAGATGATCTTCTCGATGCTAAGAAGCTAGAGCAGGGTGGTCAGTTAGGTAACATGGAGCGTAAGCTGTTGGACTTGCGTACTGGCCTCAACGAAGCCGCCTCGCAGGTAGAAGCATACCGCAGTATTAACGCCCAGTACGGAGCACTCCGTGAAGGCCTCTCAGCGTTCGATAGCTACCGCCCTGCGGGTACTTCGTGGGATTCCACTAACGTGGCTAACAACGTAGGCTCAGCTATGAAGTCAGCCTCCGCTGACACAGCCAACGTAAACAACATGTTACAAGGCCTTACTAACCTCAACGAAGCCATGCGCGGCGCAGGAGCTAAGCCATTCTCTGTGGACGTAGCCGGTCTAGCTCGCTATAACGACTTCTTGAATGGCCTCTGGTCTAACTCAGTGATCGCCTCAAGCCCTAAGACGGGTATGTTCAGAGGGGCCGCTAAGAACGCTCAGGGAGCCGCTATCTCCGCTATGGTAGGTAACAAGTTCGGCGTAGCTAATAACGTAGCTGGGCTGATACAAAGCGGCGTGGACGCTAAGATAGCCGCACAGGCCGCAAAGAGAGCACAACAACAGCAGGCGCTTGTATTACGCGCACTGAAGAACTAAGGGGGCCGTTGTAGCTTAGCGGCGGACATTATTATGAATCAAAAGGACAGAGAATACATGGAGAAACTGGACATTAGGCTTAGGGGTGTAGAAACGTCCGTAGCTGTCAGCACTCAGAAGCTGGATGACTTTCAAGGTGTCATAAAGTTTGGCATCGGTGTCCTTTTAACACTAGGGATTAGCTTCGCTGGATATGTCGTATTAGAGATTAGGAACGTGGATAGTAGGCTAATATCCGTAGAGAGGCAGATATAATGGGGATTATTGAGCTAATAGGTGGGATCTTCAAGCCTGCCGCAGAGTTAGTAGATGAGCTACACACCTCTGAAGAGGAGCGGCTGAAGCATAAGGAGAGATTGCTAGAGGTGCAGGCGATTGCCATGCAGACAGTCTTTGAGTACGAATCGGACACCCTACAGGCTAGGGCCGCTATCGTAAACTCAGAGGCGCAGTCGGACCATTGGATCGTAGCCTCATGGAGACCGATAGTAATGCTGACGCTCACGGCTCTGGTCGTAGTGGATAGCTTTGGATGGTTGGCCAACCCGCTCAGCGGCGAGGCGTGGCTGTTACTTCAGATTGGACTAGGGGGATATGTAGTTGGTCGTTCTGGGGAGAAGATAGCGAAGACCATCAAACAGGTTTAGAATAAAACCCGACAAGGAAAGTATTAGCCCCTAAGGAGAGATCCCTAGGGGCTTTTTTATTGTTATGCTTCTGTCTGCATCTCACATCGGTAGGTCGCTACCATAACTTCGGGGTTTCTGCGCTTAAGGCTGGCTACAGCCATAGCTCCAACCTGCTCGCAGACCTCTGCATCCTTAGGTTCGAACTCAGCGACGGGCTTCATTACAGCTACGTTTTGGTAGTTCAGTGCGTATATTACTAGGACGACCTTAATCATTTTATTCCTCCGGCAATTGCCATACAAATGCTACAAATAAAGCCACAAAGATCCAGATGAACGCAGTGAGGCCGTGCATAAAAAGTTCCATTACTACTCCGCGTACTTGCTCAGCACATGAGCGCCTGCGCCCTTAGGTGGTCGGTTGTCATAGACGTTACCTGCCTCGATGGCGTCCACCAAGATAGCAAGAGAAGCCATGGCATGTGACAGGTGGGTGTTGCCGCTGTCGGGGTCGATGTCCTCTCCGTCCTGCCAAGCCATAAGGTGGCGCAGGGTAGCGCCTAGGTATGTCTCAGCTTCTACGGTGAGGGTGCGCCAGTTGAACGCTCCGTACTTGCGAGCGCCCTCCTTGAGGCCCATAGCGATAGCCGCCATAGCAGGGGCGGGGACCAAGTGCAGAGGCACCTTCTTGTCTCCGTATGCCTGCTTAGGGTTTACACCTACAGGCTCCAGAGGCTCTAGCTCTAGCTTAGGGGCTGGCTCCTTGAAGCCGTCGTAGTAGTGCGTATTAGTGGACGGTTCCATCGAAGTCCTCCTCTGAGGAGCCTAAGTAGCGCTCCAGTATAGACATCTTAGCCAACTCTAGGAGCATGACGAGGTGCGCCGCCTCCTCTAGGTTAGAGCCTAGGGAGATGCCGTAGTCGTCAAGCTGTATGACCACTGCATCCACGGTGCTATGCTGTTCTTCCATAGCGGGGAGAGTCACCTGCTCCAGAAACTGCTCTAGGCAATCCTGCGCTGTTGGCTTCTCTGCCTCCTCACCCTTACCAAACTTACCTTTGATTATGGTCATGTTAGTCCTCCAGATACTCGATGATTTCCGTAGCGTTGCTGACCAGATGTGACCGCAGAAGCTCTATTAGCTCCTCTGTCGAAATCTTAGACAGCTCCACTATGTCTGCGGGTTCTGCGCCGCCAGCCAATCCATCCATTAGTTCGTCAATACTAGGCATTAGTCTACTCTCCGAATCTTAGAGCCAAGGTCCATAGGTACAGCGTGCGGCACGCCGTCGATTACTACGCCGCATCCGATGACGGGCTTCTTCTTGAAGTGCTTGCCGTAGGCGAAAGCGAGGTGCCGTTGGTTGACACCACAGCCTACCGCTAAGCCCCACACTAACTCTTGGTCGGTCGCAGTGTAGCTTACGCCGAAGTTACTGTGGTTGTGGCCCGTGACGGTACAGCGCATACGCTCCTCAGCATCCTTGCGGAAGCCGTTGACGCCGCCAGCGGTCTCACCGTGGTGGTAGAGTACGCCGTCGATGCTCACACTGTCCTGTACGTCCCAGCCCTTAGGAAGGCCGTAGATGTCCGCTAAGGGGCGCATGAAGATAGAGGGCTCCATGCCGATCTTGCGCAACTGACGCGCTGGGATGCGGTCGTGGTTGCCTTGGATGAGGGTTGCTCGTGGGAACGCCTTGAACCACGCTTGGGCGCGTTCTTGAGCGGCTTGAACCTCACCAGTTACTCCGGTAAGCATCGGCTCTGAGTCATGAAAACTGAGCGCGTGGTGGTCGATGAAGTCACCGATGTGAATGACTCGGTTACACTTGTACTGCTTCTTGACGGACTGACAGAACTCAAGGTAGCCCTCTAGCTCGTAGGGCAGGTGAGTGTCGCCGATAATCATTACCTTACTCATTACTTAGTCTCCTTGCGCGCTTGGCGCTCTTCATTCGTCTTTGTCTGGTGGCAGGGCTTACACATGATGGTAAGACCGTCTGCTTCGCAGAACATGTTAGACACAAAACGCGGAAGGTCCTCGTAGCCCTTTAAAGAGCCGCAGGGTACTGTATGCTCGACTTGAACGTCCTTATCTCTGAACAGTCCGGCACACGCGGAGCACTTGTAGCGTACTCCCTCTGGCGTTATTTGCTTGGCGTTCCCCTTGGCTTGATGCTTAACGGGGTACTTCATAAATGCAGACCGGAGCGCTGACCTGATGAAGCTCCAGTAGCGAGCCTCGGTCCACGTCTTGCCTGCGCGGGTTCTAGGAACTAGCTGACGGGGCATCCCAGACCTCCCCTGTTTCTCTACGTATCCATAAACAGCGACCAATGTGCTGTAACCACTTATCGACCACAGCTTCGCGGTCGTCAGGGCACATACCCACCTTGTCATAGCCCGCTAGATAAACGTCTCTGACATAAGCGTACATCTCTGCTGGGCTGTCTAGCTCGTATAGAGGCTCGATGACCTTCTGGGTGGCCTTGACACCAACCATCTTGAACAATCCTGGGATGTGGTCTGTAGCGTCCCCTGTGAGCATTTGCTTATAGAAGAACGTGTCTGCGCTCTCTGGCGATACCATGTATACGCCTCCCTTCTTCCAGTTGTAGTGATAGCCCTCGATACCGTTTAGATCCTTGTCTAGTGTTGCGATACCGTGGCCTTGCTGTACGGCACCAATGCCTAACAGGTCGTCCGCCTCTTCGTTCTCCGACACGACAGCGCCCATGTGCTCGATCAGGTACTCTTTGATCGCTTTGATGTGACGTGGCTTACGGGCGTCCTTGCGGTTGCCTTTGTAAGGGTAGTCAGGGTGGGCGTAGTCGTTGCGGTAGTTGGTGGGGCCGGTGAGGTAAACTATCCCCTCCTTGGCCCCACAGTCGTCGAGGATGCGCTGTATCATTACCCGCGTAGAATGCAAGGCGAACGATACAGGGTCATCCTCAGAGGCGAACCCGACACTGTAGCAGATGATGTCCCCATCGACTCCCCATGTGTCGGGCCGTTTCATTAGAGCGCGTCGTCGAGTGAAGGTGCTCCGGTGCCTTCTTCTGGCTCGACCAACTTGTCGATCACCATGAACTGCAACCGTGCAGATACACCAGAACGTCCACCCATCTTCCACTCGATTGGCTTGAGCGCCGCGCGGACTACTGAGCCGTAACCTACGCGCTCTGTCATGCCCTCGAAGCTGTTGCCGTCAACATCCTTGGGGATGATGGGGAACTTAGACTTGCAGGTAATGAAGTTACCGCGCTCGTACTTGTCGCCGTCCTTGAAGCTGACCTTGATGCCAAGCTCTTCCAGCTTCTCTACTGCCGCGTCGGACAGGTTAGCGAGCTGTACGGTGTACTTGCCTGCCATGCTGTCCTCACGCTCAAGGTTAGGGAATGCGATAGTTGCGCGGATTGTTGCTGATTCATTGTTAACCATAATGTTTTCCTTTAAAAGTTATCCGATTAGTCGGGCTTTGTTAATGCCCACTTACATAGTAGCGGGCGTGTGGGTTGGTGTCAATGGGTTTCGGCCCATGTGTCACCGATCATGTACTCACCTTCCAAGGGGCACCGCATCTCGTACTGACGACCGGCCTCTCGTATGGCATTCCGAAAGACTACACCGACGCGCTCGGCATACTCCTCCGGTACTTCGACTTGGTACTCATCATGCACTTGAGCGACTAGCTTGTAGGGGTAGCGGTAGGCCGCTAACTTGTCTACAGCGATCACCAAGGCGCGCTTCATAACCAAGGCACCAGCAGATTGAAGCAGGGAGTTAAGAGCGGCGTGCTCCGAACGTACCCGTATCCGTCTGCCGTCCAGCGCCGGTACAGTACCCGACGATGCTATGCGCTGGACTTTGAGCAGAAGCGCTCGTAGTGCGGGGAGAGACTTAAGGAA
>Ga0206130_10004436_pt1 | contig 17355 bp, 17 predicted proteins | sample Helgoland_Spring_9_FD_148637 | JGI IMG/M metagenome (GOLD analysis project Ga0206130, IMG submission 148637) | Pelagic subsurface seawater microbial communities from Kabeltonne, Helgoland, North Sea - Helgoland_Spring_Bloom_20160512_1 | ecosystem: Environmental > Aquatic > Marine > Epipelagic ... | reverse complement strand
AAATGTACGATTAACATTAAAAATTCTAATGTAACCCCGACTGGGGCATTTACTACAATGAAACGTTCTGTTTTATACGAGCCACCTATCCCTTCATTTGGGTTTGCTCCCGCCCAAGATATTAAAACAATGGACAATGCTCATTATCTATAAAAAAATTTGTATTTATATTATAAGTAAATACAAATGGAACAATTTAGTAATGTTTTAGAAAATATAAAATATGATTTTAACGACTGGATTGATTATACGTTTTACAATAAAGAAGGTGGTTGTGGGAGAAAAGGCAGCCCATCAAAAAGGCGCCGTTGTCGAAGGAAAAAAAAACATAAAAAACTTTCAAAAAGATACAACGTACCACTGAACATAAATAATGAACAGTCGCACAACATTGTATTAAGACACGATGATTTATATGGAACCTTTGGCGCAAAGGATAATCTTAGTGGTGCGATTAAGAAAACGAAAAAACATTGGAATAAATCCGGTCTTATTGAAAAACGAAACTATAAACAATGGTTTTATAATTTAGATGACCCGACATATATAAAAGAAACTGATAAAAACTACACAGCAACTCAAAACAATGTAATTGCAAAGGCAAATTACGAGTCGAAAAAAACGGAATTGGATAATATTGAAAATATAAAACAAGAAGCAACGGGATTGTATGATAAATACTATAAAAAGTTATATGTTAAGTCCCAATCAATTGGTCCTGATATTGCTGGTTTTCAAAATATTAACGAAGGGTTTGACTCGGCAATCACATATAAAAATGATACTCCGGTTGACGTTTTTTCCAAGCCAACCTACGATGGTTATTTAAATGCAGATTTGGAAAAATGTCATCATACGTTTGTTAATACTAATGCTACTGATGATGGTCAACTAATTGACAAATATAGGTTGAATGAAGAGGATTATAAAAATAACTTAAATGCTGGCGTGTTATCCTACGGAAATAATACAATCAATAATAATGGCGATGCAATAAGTGATAATTTTGGAAAGTGTGTTGATGTGTGTAGAAGTATAACGCATTTAAACACAAATTTCCCCTATGCAACCACCCAAGGAAATGGCATAACTGCTACATCATTAGGTAAATTTTGCATTAACACAATGAATCAAAATCAGTTATTTATACAATCGCAGGTAAATAAAATTGACAGTGATATGGGTGTTGTTAGTAATTTACATACAAAAACCATCAAGAATTCATTTGACCTATCTAATACTGCATTAGATTTCAAGAAAAAATTATTATTTGAAGATAAATATAAAATAACAGATATAATAGAGCAAAATGGCGTGTTGGATGATATTTTAATAGAAGATGGTGAAAATCATCTGGTATTCGATAAGAGAAATAGTGATTATAGGGATCAATCCAACCAATTTAATTTTTATAATTCAAATATATTTATACACATTTATCTATTATTAGTTATGATTTATTCTGTTATGATTTTAATGGATACGTCATATAAATTAACCGGGAAAATTATGTTTATTGTGTTTTTAGCTTTGTTTCCGTTTATTGCATTTTTAATAGAAAAGTATAGCTTTGTATTTTTCAAACAACTATATGATTATGTATTTAGATATGTATACGCCCAAGACGATTATTAAACCCACAGATATTTGCAATGAACATTTTCCTATGACAATGGTGAGTTCTCGGTTTTAATTTTCCAATGTCATAAATTCATATTTTCTAACATAAATTATGAATTATTTTATATCATTATATATTAAATTAATATGGCACTATTCGAAGAATTCAACAAAATTAAAATTATCGGAATATTGTCAAATAATAATATTAAAATCGTAAATAAAGACAGTCTACAAGCATTACCATATAACGAAGACACTATTGATAATCAAGAACTTGATGATGATGATGATGATGATACCGATTATGAAGTCGAAGATGAAACATTTATTGTAATACCCATTGATCCTTCACGTAAACAATTTGCGTTTTATAATGTTAAAAACGAAGGTTTTATTTATGTGGACGATAAAGAACACGTAATATTTAAAAAATCCGAGTCAACTGATTTATATAATGCCGGAATTTTTCAGGTGCGTTCAATCGATTCAACGAGTTTTTCTATTTTATCTACGAAAACAAATAAATATTTGAGGATACATCCTACTGATCCAAATAATAAAATCGATTTTTTTAATGATGTTCAATATGGTAAAGATTTTCCATTTGATTATGTTGATGGGAAATGGAGATTTGATATTGAAATAGAAGAACCAGATGACGATAACGATGATGGATTTGAAGACGAATTAGGCGAAAACTTCGAAAATCACGGAAGTACATTTGATAAAATTTTTGCAGTATTAAGAACAAAACAAGAACCATTTTGGAAGAAAAGTTCCAGTAAAGCGTTTAGTAAGAAAAAATGGTCAAAGGGTGTAAAAAAAATGTCAAAGGGTGTGACCAAAATCTTCAAAAAGGAAAAAAAAAAAAATTTCAAACCGGGGATTGAAAGTGAGTTTAAAGTGCTTGCGTTTTTGCAAAATCCGGACAATCACAAACAAATGATTAAAGACAATATTAAAGTACCAACCCGAGAACAGCAATATAACCCATCACACGGACGCGATATGTATAAACAAATCGGGTTAGAAAAACTAAAAGAGGATTATAGTAGTGCCATACCCGACCGTATTACCGGAACAGAATTATCACAACTAAAAAAACAGAGAAAGAAATTAAATAAAAAAAGTAAAAAATATACGGAACTGATTGAGGGTAAATCAATCGACGGAACAAAATATTCGGGATTAAATAACAAAATAGAGGATATAACGAAAAATACAATAGGTATACAACAGAATGCGTGTGGTTTATTTACGGAATTGCACGGTGAAACCTCAGAAAATTATCCAAAACCGCAAATGTGCATAGAACTTGACCAAAAAGCAAGAAAATCAACGAGCGAAGTTGTAGATTCATTTGTGGTAGAAGGGTATAGTGGACGATTTAAAACTCATTTGGGTACGTATGAAGGTGGTACACAAGGTGAACACGGGGGTGACCGTGCACTACACGGGGTTGAGCAGCGCGAAAGTAATATGAAAGATAATGTAATGGCTCGCAAAACCGATCTGTTAGTTAATTTTAATGCTGAGTTATATAAAACACGAAATGAAAATGATTATATGCAAAAAAACGTTTCAGTAAATAAAGATTTTTTATTAAATAAACAACTTGAATATGTTTATGCTGTAGAAGGTGAAACCCGAATGTTAGAACGAGAAATGTCAAATAAAGATGCAAAAGAAACCACAAATAATACAAAAGCGGATTTTCAAAGTAAACAAGTCGGGTTTTTAAAAACGGTAAACACCCATATTTTATTTTATATTTACATTATCATCGTTATCGCATACATTGTTATGTCATTTGAAACGGATACACGAAACATTTATTATAAATTATTCATTTATTTATGCTTATTGTCATTTCCGTTTTACGTTTATCCATTGGAAATCGTGATTTACAACATTTTTTCTTTTATAAATGCCCTTTTTATGGGGGAACCATATAAAAAAACACATTAATATTCGTAATTTATACATTATCAATATTATAATTAGTATTATTTGGTTGTAACAATCGTACGATACACTACATTTAATTTTAAATTTCATTCGCGCCGACTTCTTCTGTAACCGAATCAGAATCATCTTCCGTCCCAGAATCTTCTTCGTCACTGTCGACATTGGCACGTCGATTGCCGCGAACTAATTCTATATTTCTCCACGTCGAATTTTTGGCGCGCCCAAAACGTTTGTTCATATATTCATACAAATCCTTTGATGTTGGTCCCCCACGTCCATATGTTTGTTGATACCAAATGCTATACTCACTTGAAATATCCTGTTTGGTAATATGAGCACCATCGCGCTGAGCGACTTTATCGCGCAGAAACTCAGCAATACTATCCTGCGATTCCATATATTCACGACTCTTCGATGTCACGATATCACAATCCTTTACAACTCCCTGGGTATCATATGCAATGTCGATTAACATTGACGCCATAATTTCTTTCCAAATTGGAAATTTCTTTTCACCAATGTCCATATCCTTTTTGAACTGATACGGCTTCTCGCGGTCGCCCTGTACTGGATTATCAGTAAACAATGATACGTGGGGTGCAACTCGAACGCGTCTCCAAGTACCGTGATCCGTCGCTTCAATATTCATCAAATAATTGGAAGCAATTACCAATTTAAACTGAGGTATAAATGATACTTGTTCCGCATATAATCCACGGGCAGTTACAGGGTCATTTGCTGACGTTATCTGTTTAAAGATGGCCTCATTTAATGTATCCGTCTTTTTTGTTTCCTGAATACAGACCATTCGTTTACCTTTCATTCCTAGCATTTCCGGTGATGTTTGTCCAACTTTTACTCGATCATTTGTAATAATTGCGGGGGTTACTTCATATTTGTAATTACCTAATACTAATGCCATCAACTGAATAACCGCAGATTTTCCATTTTGACCATCCCCGATATACATTTGGCACGTCTGCATTTTATTCCAGCCAGTCATACAGGATGCTAAATGCTCCCACATATATTCATATAACTCAGGTTGAGGATATATTTGTCTGAAAAATTTCCGTATTTCTGTTACAATGTCTTTATGTGTATCATTTAGTTTGATATAATTAATATTTGTTGAAAGAGATATATAGTCTTCGGGGCGACCCTTTCGAAATTCCTTTTTCTCAAAATCAACCACACCATTATTAAACGCAATCAAATATGGTTTACTATCCAGATATTCTATAAAGTTTGCATCATAAAATAGTTCCTTGGCCTCAGTAAGTATATTTTTTTTTACCGAAGCATTTCCTATTTTCTGAATAATTTTCAATAAGCGACGTTGAACCTTTTTCACTTTGTCAATTCCGCTGTTTTCATTTTCATCTGTTGACGTATTCAATATCACTGTATTAAATTCTTGCAATTTCTCGTGAAGAAGTATTTTAATCCTCTGAATCTTTGCGCGTAAACTTATTCCCGAGTCATCTTTTTGCCAGCGATTGTTCAAATATTTAAACCACGTATTTTTTTCGATCGACGCGCATATATATTCACCTTTGTATAACTGGTATAATATTTGTCCAAATACATCGTCACTTACATCATTATCATTTATAAAATTGGACGCACCACCTACTCCATAAACTATTTGATTTATAATAAATGAAATATTTTGCTTATGAATTTCATTATATGCCGTAGGATTGTCTTCCTTTATCCAATATACAATTGATTTTTTAGTTAATCCTTCCAAATTATTTTCACACGAATTCCAACGTTCAATCAATTCACTTACTGAACTATAACAAAAATTAGGCGCTTTTGCACTGAATGCAATCCAGGTTAGCAACATCCGTTCGTGTGTGTTATTCAATGCCCAACAAACACGAATCCAATTATTATAGGACCCATTTCCATAATAAGACGGGGATAATGCCATTACATATGAATGGTATTCCTTCAATTCGTAATTCTCCTCACCTATATTTTCTAAAAATGAATCTACCAATAAACCCAATTCTTCCGGACTAGATATTTGTTTAAACAACTCTTGTTCATTACCAAAAACCTTTTTTGAACTTATACCGCCAGATTGGGGTGTACTTACTCGGTTTACTTTACCATTTATCGCGTTTTTAAATTCTTCATATTTTCCCGAGAAATCTGATTTTATAAATAGTTGAGGATTTTTCGTATTTCTAACAGACAGTTTTTCTATATTTTCACACACGTCGAATGTTTGTTTATCTAATTCGTCCATCATAAATTCCTGATCATCTTGATCATATGTTATTTCATATATTTTATATAATTTATAAGGTAAATGATTTGGTTTTTGAGAACCGTATAATTGCCATTGGTTCGAACCACTTGCTACCCCCTTATCATAGACATCTTCATAACTATTTGTTAATGGCAATTTTTCAAAAATCCCCTCCATTTTCCCCAACATTTGATTACGCAAATATAATGACGTCGTCTTATCAGCCTTTAACCCTATCAATATATGTATTCCATCTTTTGTCAAATTTTTTTCTTTAACTGGATTTACACAGTCCTTTTGCATTACATATATATTGAAACACGTGGTATCGTCCATCTGATACATCGATTTCAATACATCCAACATACCAACTACGAATTCATCCACATGGTCGTCATTATGTAACCGCGTACGTACTTCATAATTATAACGAAAATCCAAATCGATTGCATAAGGTCCTCCATTTTCTAATTGTTTTTCAGTAAGGTATTCTAGTTTACCTTTTTTTACAATATCAGTGCAATATTGCTGTAAAAAGTTATTATAATTCTCATCTGGTATATGAAACGAACCTCCTAAAATATTTGATGTTTTGTCCCCAATGCGAAGATTTGTTCGTTCTGTTTTGTCTCCTTTTTTTACACTGCACACACGTAGTAAATTATCAAACTTTGCACTGGACATATTATTATAATAATTGTTATATATTATAGGAAAATATAAATTCATGAGCAATCAATTTTAATAATACATATCAAAATTGATTAATATTTTATAATTTTAATATAAATATAGCATCAATATATATAAATATGAAATTCTGCAACAAGTGTGACAATATGTATTACATTGGCATTAATCAAACAAATAATAATAATATTCAACATTATTGCAGATATTGTGAAAATATTGATGAAAATATTTCATCAGAGGGTTCTTGTATTATCGATGTCAATACCAAAATTACGCAGCAAAATGATATTGTAAATGAATATACGAAACAGGACCCTACTTTACCCCATTTATATAATATTACTTGTTCAAATACCGAATGCAAATCCAATAAGAAAGCAGAGATTAAAAGTGACATTATATTTTTAAGATATAACGACAAAGATATGAAATATGTTTATATATGTACTCATTGTGATCATTCTTGGAAAACAAATGACATTTAATTGTGGTTATAGATTTAGTCATATAAAAATTGATTATAATATTTTTTTTTATATGTCAATAATATAATATGAGTGCATTTGACCAAGAACCGATTGATCTTGATGTGTTTGACGAATCCGATAGCGAAGAACCTTCTTTAACTACTACAACTACTAAAAAAAAAGTGAATATTACTGTCGATGATGATGATGATGTTGTCGAGGATGATGATGACGATGAAGATGTCGCCGATGTCGCTGATGACGACGATGATGACGACGATGATGACGACGATGATGCCGAAGAGGCTGACGATGAAGATTTAATTGCCAATACTATGTCAACACATAAAAATCTATTTAATATTGAAAATATTGGTTATAATGATGATTCCGATGATGAAAACGAAGATGAAAATTATTTACAAAAGTTCAATGAAAATTTATCTAAAAATATTGTTGATACGCATTACCCTGAATATAAACAACATAATTTTGACGAAGTTGATATTTTAAGTAAAGTTGTTCGTAATGATGACAATATGATTATTGATCCTTTACATAAAACCACTCCCATTATGACGCGATATGAACGGGCATCTATTATTGGTCAACGAGCAAAACAATTAGAAACCGGCGCTACCTCGTTTATCAGTTTAGATGCCAACGAAATTGATAGTTATTATATTGCACAGAAAGAATTCGACCAAAAAAAAATACCATTCATTATTAAACGACCATTGCCGAATGGTTCTTGTGAATATTGGAAAATAAAAGATTTAGAAGTACTATAATTACATTTTCCAATTTTTACCACAATCCAAACACGTCACAAATATCGTTGACGGCTCATCCGCACTTCTTGTTTGCATCTCATAATATGTACATTTTTTTGATTTACATTTTCTACATTTAAACATATCAGTAGATGCTTCCAACTTCTGGTTAAATCTACTTTCATCCATTTTTATTTTCTTATCAATCAACTCTTTCCACTGTTTTGGGTTCATCTCCTGATGACTCATAAATGGGAAATGCTGTGGCAATATTTCCCCGGTTTTTAGCTGACTAATAATTTCCTCATTTTTTAAATTACAAAATATTGTCCATAACTTTGACATATAAATGTTTACAAAATATTTACTATCCCACTTCTTTATAATTTTTCGATTTATTCCCTCCTTTATCGAAAAATTATAAATCGCCTTTTCCATATTTATACTCGATTTTTCGCTCCCCAAAAATATATTTAATTTATCAACTATATTTTTGCGAAATTGCTCGGGATGTTTAATCAACACATTCATTCTATATATGTAATAAAAAATATATATGTTTTTAATTCAATTTTTCTAGATGTATTCTTCTTCACTTAGTTCACTGTCACATTCCATATATTCCTCCTCTCCTGTGTCCTCATCGTCAACTATAAATCCATCCTTGGCATATCCTTGTTTTGATTTCTCCAAATCATTATATACGTCTTTACTTTCGTCTTCCTCTTCCTCTTCCTCACTCACTCCAATATCTTCAAACCCCCCAAACAAATGTTCATATACTCTATTCCATTCAGTTTCCAATAAATTTACAGGGTTTCCTTCATCATCATAATTAATCAATATATTGCTGCCGAAATACAAATCCTTATCAACCGGAGGAGGATAATCATATTTATTTTCCTGGGTTGCCTTTCCAGTTTTTTTAGCATACAATGAAATATTATATTTTGTATCCAATTTTACATTCCAAGTTGTTTGTTTTTCAAATCCATCACTTGAACGAAATCCCGCTTTTTTATAAATGAGGGCTTCGTCATAAGACTTCCATTTCAATGGCTTGATTGTACCCCCGCGCTCAACGATTAAAATAGATACTGACATAGTTATTATAAATTATATTTATAATATGTTTTTAATCAATTTTATGTTTATATTTGTAATTTATAATTTACAAATATATATATGAACGGTTTTATAGAATTTATTTTATATTTTATCGTATATTTAAGTATAATCGTTTTGATGCATCAAGGCTATATATATATTAAAAATACATATACTACACCCGTTAAACTCAATAATACTGTGAAAAATGAAAAATATGATGAACTTATCAATGAAATACGTAATCAAAAAGAAGATGAATATAAATCAATGGATGAAGATTTAAGTAAACTCATCAATGAAGAATTTAACGACGAATAGATACATACAATTTATACTACGGGATATGAGGGCTGCATCGCAATGCCGCAAATCCCCTTGTCGTTCGTGCTACTACTGCGCTCGATTTTCACATATCCATCTTCTCCCCAGCTTGGCCCCCAGCTGTTCTTAACCAACCAAAATGGCGTGTTACTTTCCTCTCCATATCCTACCACTAAAACACCGTGGTCCAATGAGGTTCCACACGCAGAACTCGTAAGTACACCACCGGTATACATCTGGAATGTAAGCGTGTCCGCCTCAATTGCAACCGATACTGGCCCGGTTGCCACTGCCTCCGTCAAATCAATCTGGTTATTGGGCGTTACATCTACGCAACCGGTCATGGTTACAGACACATCGCAAGACTGACAATCTCCACCCGCGGCGGTATAGGGATATTCTTCTTCCGCACACATTCCATTATCAATCGCATACTCAAATGCACCATCCATCAAGCCGCCATTACATCCGTGATTTCCATATTTACTCGAACAATCCACCAACTGTTGCTCAGATAAACTTACCAAACCTCCCTTGGCAATCGACCAAGCACCCTCCATCGCACCCGTGGCGCTAAATGACCAACACGAACCACACTGTCCCTGATCCTTCACCGGAGTCACTGCGTTGTCGCTTCTCCAATCCACACTTGCGGGTGTTGTCATACCTGTCGTCGAAAATTTATCACACGTTTCGAATCGAGGGGGCTTCGAAAATCCCAAATGTAAACTGAACTCCTCTTGTGTTAAATCCGCAAATGGAGTCACACCTAATGTATAACTATGGTCTTTTGAATTTTCACGAACAACATAATCCATATTTTCCTTAAATATTTCAAAATGCTTGTGAAATTCTACAATATTCGTATATCGCTTATTAAAACGATACGCAAAATCCTGGAAACTGCTCCAATGGTGGTCTGTCGCATTAAATGCGACACTAGCTGAAATAAGTGAAAGCAATACTACACTGTACATTGTATAGTTATATATAGTCACTTATATTTATATTATTGTATAATATATTATTATATACAATGTATAAAATATATGATATGTTATCATTACATTGATTATTGCAGTCAATAGTAATATCATATTTCTAGTTATTAATCCTCTCAGTGTACCAATATATAATGATATGTCAGTCATTATATTTTCTCCCGTTTTACATATTGTATTTACTGCATTGCAATATTGGGAACAATATTTTATTTGGTTGTCAAATGTATACATTGTTTGGTTGCACAGAATACATTTTAGTTGAGGAATGTATTCTATTATATAAAATTGAACATCATACGGTAGATCTTGTATTATACACTTCATTTTATAAATACATATAAACACACTTTTATATTTATTTATAATGGAACTTGAACAAATACAAATTGATACGCTAATGGAACGATTACCTAATTTCGAACTTTCATATGAAACTGTTTCACATAAGAAAGTTTATAACTACGACATTGCCATGGCAATACCTTTTGGAAAAAAATGTCTTTGTTGGTTTTCATATTTTAACGACGAAGATGTTTGCTATTTTATGAATCTTAACAAAGAAAAGGACGTCTCGGATGTTATCAAACTTGAACACAATAACATTGAACTCAGTTTAAATACTATTTTATATGGTACTCTCGTTCAAGACGAAAATAGTCTTCACAAATATTTTGTCATTGAAGATATTTACTATTATACAGGCATTCCTCTCAAAAAATACAATGTGGGGGAAAAATTTCGATTACTCGATTTCGTTATGAAACAAACCCAAAATATGTTCACCAATTATGGATACCATATTGTTCTACCCTTTATCTGGTCACATTCTCATCCGGATTACAATGGCGTCATACCAAAACACATTGAAACCGACATTCCATACAATATTCATCATATTCAATATCGCAACTGCAATTCTAACATCACTTATCTAAATGTCAAAACTCAAAAATTAAATATGTTAAAACAAGCAAAAAAAGGAGGTGGTGCATCAAATATACCCATTATTCAAACCTACGAATGCACATATAATAAGAATCTCAAAAGTCCTCAGTATATGAATACCACTGTTTTTATAATGAAAGCCAATATACAGTCCGATATTTATCATTTATTTGCCTATGGGAAATCAGGTGAAAAGATTTATTATGACGTTGCATACATTCCTAATTATTTAACCAGTGTCAAAATGAATTCCATTTTTAGAAATATTAAAGAAAATATCAATATTGACAACATCGAAGAAAGCGATGACGAAGAAGACTTTCAAAATACTGATATATATAAATACGTTGACCTAAATAAAGAAGTGAGAATGAATTGTCGGTTTGATCGCAAATTTAAAAAATGGATACCCATTCAAATTGCGTCTCACGACGCACGCGTTATACATATTGCACGACTCGTTTATGGATATCTACGAGATGACCGTAGATGCAATTGACAATCGTTCGCCGGTTGATATTTTTCGTGTAGGTTTTATAATTTTTATTTTTTTATTTATAAAATAAACGAGCATTACATATGAACTTTCCATTTTTCTAATTATATACACAATAATTAGAAAATTATATCAATTTTTACAATGTTTCACTATATGTATATTTACACACGCGTCCAAATAATTGTATTGTAGTTCTCAATAACTTCGCTTATTACCCACGTAATTGTTTTATTACTATCATTTATCGAATCGATTGTTTGTTTTACATTAGAATTTTCACCGGACCACAAGAAATACACACCTGTCGCATCTCCCGATATGCCTTCTGCATGTTCTAGATTATGAACCCCGCCAACATTAAAAGAACCATTATTTAATGTAAGTGTGAAATTTAATGATGGATTATCCGGATACGACACTGCCCATCTATCATTATTACGAATGTTAAATGTTCTTGATATCCGTTTATTTACATTTTGTAATCTATATAAATTTGTATACGCACTATGACTTGCGCGTCTATTTGATACTCTGTGATTCCTCACACCGACTCCCGTACTCGATGGTGTGCCCCATCGATTTAACATACCAGCTGTTGTAAATTTCATTAAATATATACAATGATTACATTATAAAAATTGATATTGATTTAACATCTTTTAATGTGTATATTATTACACTATTGAAATATGTCTTGCTTAAATAACGATGTTTGCGGCAATAAACCAAAATATTACTATGAATGGTGCAACTTCAATGGCGTAGATGGATTTTATTATCAAGCCGCTCCAAACATTACTTGTACCCGCGATAACATTGCCGAGTTATATCCAACATGTAGTAATTGTTGGACCGGTTTTATTGATTGTTGCGCCGACAGCATAGACGAATGTTGTCCGCGAAGTCAAACATCGATTCCAACATCTACCCCCACTTCTACCCCCACTCCCTTATGTAATGAAAATCATTATTTTCAAGAAGGTCAAGGTTGTAGCTTTCTTGAAATACAAAACACAGACATTTCCTATTATACCGAACATAGTATGATATGTTGCACAGATGACCGTGAGTTATGTTGTCCATTTAATTATAATATTTTATATGGTTTTATTGGATTTTTAGGTCTTTCTGTGATTATTGTAGTTTCCCATTTAATTTATCAAAACAAAGCACTAAAAATCACACCGGAAACTAAAATCCGGTGTATTAGCCCTGTTTAATTATATCCACAAATTTTTTTACATACCTGTATGGTATCAAAAAAATACATATGATGGAGTTTTCTAATAAAATTGATTAAATATATATAAATATTGCTCAATATATATAACAATGAATAATGATCTGCAAAAATTTAAAAAATGTGATGTATTTACACCACAACATATCAGTAATTTAATGGCATCTAAACTACATAAAACCGGCACATTATTGGAGCCTTCGGCTGGTATAGGTAATTTACTTCAACCCATTGATATTAACGCGTATACACAAATCGACGTATATGAATTAAAAACCGAATATCTCGATTTAATTAAATATACAAATATTAATAAATATAATACCGATTTCATTAAAGCCGAGATTACTCAAAAATATGATAATATTATTATGAATCCACCCTATATTAAGGTTCAGGATTTATCAGAAGAGTATAGGCTTTATTTGAAAACTCATTTTGACATTTTAAAGGATGGATTAGTTGATATTTATTATGCATTTATTATTAAATGCTTGGTTTTACTTAGCGACGATGGTATTATGGTATCCATTACCCCAAACTCGTATTTATATAATAAGTCTTCTCTCAAATTGCGACAGTTTTTATTTGATAATTCCCTCATCCAGGAAATCATCGATTATAAAGACCAAAAAGTATTCAATGGCGTTTCTGTATATTGTTGTATTACTGTTTTTACAAAAAAACCAAAAGATACCCTCATTTACAACGATAATACCATATTGTATTCGGATTTGGTTAAAAATTACTCACTCTTTAATTTTAATTCTTCCAATAAAACACTCCGGACTGTTTGCAAAATCACCAACGGGATTGCCACTCTACGTGACAAAATTTTTATACACGAAACAAAACTATTTAATGAACCTTGTTGGTATAGTATCACAAATGGCGCCACCAATAAATTCATTATTTATCCATATAATGATGCGAAAATTATACCCGAAGACATTTTTAAAACACAGAACCCTCTCACGTTTCAGTATTTATTAGAAAATAAACACGAACTCAGTTTGAGAGACAAAGGTAATAAGGTTTATCCCGAATGGTTTGCTTATGGACGTAGTCAATCCATCAAGTATTCAAACACAAAATGTATTTATATTTCGTGCTTTATTGACCCAGCCAACATAAATAATGCATTATTTGTAAAAAAAGGTATGCTACATCACGGTTGTTTATGTATTCAACCCAATGATGAAAAGTATATTGACCAAATTGTGAATTGTATAAAACATAATATTGATTTTATTAGTAATAATAGTTCAAAACGTTCAGGTGGTTGGATTAACCTCAGTAGCAGAGTATTATATGATGTACCATTACAATAACTCTTGTATTATTGTGGAAAAACTTCTATATGGAGTCTCCGCTATGGTATCCATTATTTTTGGCAAGTTGGCAAACTCATCTCCTATCTCATTTGTTTGTTCAACTTCTAATATGTAATTGATCATATCATAACAAAGGTGTTTTTTTTTCAATACATCATAAATTTCTATATCATTATATGTTAGTTTTTCATATTTTACTATTTTCTTTTTACAATCCAAATATGGGGTTTTATTCATGTAAATATTTATTGGTATTATATGTAAAGGATTATCCGGATTCGTATGCGCCCACGTCAAATGGCATAGTTCCCCTGTTAAATTTTCATAGCTGTTATTTTTATTTTGCTTATAATTGGTCATTATCATCTTTACGGGAAATATTATATATGGTTCTCCATTTTTCAATATAACAATGTCACATTTTTTTTTACTTGCGGAGTTCATCGATTTTACATTGTGCTCCAAACATACTTTATAATTATTTTCCGTTTTGAAAAGTTCTTCCAGTTTCGTCTTAATTTGTCCGTGGAAATAATCTACCTTCTTCGAACTACGAGAACCGTGCTTGAAATATAATTCATAACTATTAACCAGACTTTCAATAAGCCACGTTTTTTCTTTCATCGTTGCACTTTCGGGTTCCATCAAATAAATAATATAATATAATATTATTATTGTTATATTATCAATTTTTATATCATATACACTGACAAAATGTAATTCAAAATAAGTTAAAATGGTTATGCATATACAATGTATGACGCGTATACACCCGATTGAAGACACATATAATCCACACGAATACGTCCCAATATGTAGATTGCGAACGTCGCACAAAAATTGTATTTGTAATATCATTTGGTTAGCTTGTGTAGTGGTTTCGGTATTATTGTGTATCCCTACATAATTTATACATATTGTAAATCGAAGTTTCCATATTTTGGGTTGTTATTAAAAATTGATTTAATAACAATTTACTTTTATATGTATATATTAAATTACAATGAGTACAATAATTGAATGCAAACCCGGTATGGAATTTTTGGAATCCATTCAAAATAATAGTGTGGACCTGATTTTGACTGACCCGCCTTATATCATTTCACGTGAAAGTGGTATGAATACTCACTACAATAACGTTAAGAAAAATGAGGAAAAAGGCGTCGAATTTGTGAAAACCGAAGACGAATGGAATGCATATAAAAAAGAACACACCATCAAAAACGACACCAAAAAAGATAATTATATGAAATACGGCACAATATACGGGAAAAAATATTGTGTTAAAACCGATTACGGTACGTGGGATAGTGAATTTACTATGGATGTATTGGACACATTTATAGAGACATATTACCAGAAACTGCGCAAAGGCGGTACAATGATTATGTTTTTCGACTTGTGGAAAATATCCGAACTCAAAGAGTTGATGGAAAAACACAAATTCAAACAAATACGATTTATTGAATGGATTAAAACCAATCCCCAACCACTCAACTCCAAAATCAACTATTTAACCAATTGTCGCGAGATTGCTTTGCTCGGTGTAAAGGGCGGAAAACCCACTTTTAATGGACAATATGACAATGGTATTTATAAATATCCGTTGCAGGGTGGCAAAAATCGGTTTCATCCCACGCAAAAAAGTCTACCCCTTTTTGAAGACCTCATTAAAAAACACAGTAACGAAGGTGACTGCGTACTTGATACATTTTTGGGCGGGGGCACCACTGCCATTGCGTCTAAAAACACAAATAGAAATTTCAAGGGGTGTGACATTTCAAAGGAATATGTGGATAAAGTACTAGAAATTATGGATTAAAAAATACAGATATAATTGATTTACACATTTTTTAACCGCAAAACTGAAATGTTTTTATTTTCATCATTTTCATAAATTCGATGGGGTCATACCAATACGTTCCCACCATTGCATATACATTTGTCCCGTCAAAACTTTCATCCCCCTCTATAAAATCTACACCGAACACTGCAAGTGATGGTATCGTTGTTGCGCCTATGCGCTTTCCAAATTCTCTTGTTACTTTTGCGATTTGTCTCTTCTGTAAATTACAGTGATTGCACAAACACTGGAAATCTTCAATTGTCTGTGTCTTCGCATTCAGAACCCTGGGATCATTATATAAATCATTTTTATGGTCCGTAACTAAATCTGACCGACTACCGCAAACTACACACCCCATTGCTTTGTGATGCTCGTGTATATCTTTTCTTATTGGACGCGACGCACCATACAATGCACAATCACTAAACCCCACTGTCCGAAGTGCAGTTATCGAACGGTCTCCTTGTTTTTCCCATATATAACGTTTATCTGCAAAATACACTCCGTGTCTTGCTGCACCATTATTCCCCCAGTCCAACATTGGACTTCGTTTTATATCCTCTCGTGATACCCATATTGAATTACCTGATAGATCAGGGCGAAATACTTTATCCACTTCTTTTTGTTTCTTAGTTATCTTGGGCACCCCCGGTAACTTATCTATTATTGATGTTAATACACTATTCACTTCTTCCATATTTCGATTTATATTATTGAAATATACTAATAATATATTTCGATTTATATTATTGAAATATACTAAAAATGATTCAATTTTTTATGTAAAACTGAATCTGCCGGAATTATTTGTGGGAGTATATGTATAGCATACAATGGCTGACTCAACATTAAAACAAGAAAATATATTCAATCTAATAAACACAGTAAATACGAGTCATTCCCAGTCGACGAATTTAAAAAAGACATACACCAATAAAGACGCCATAATATCCAAGAAGGACTATACTTATCGCGGCACGTGGAAGCATCGCCAGTCACGGGCACGAAACTTAGCACGGCGCGACGGTCTCACCAAGGTTGAGACAATCGCCAAGTACGGTCGACTTCCAAAGGGGAAGGACTGGTGGGGTAAAGAGAGCTCGTGTAAAGAGTGGGAGAATGCGTGGGAGAAAGCGAACCCGAAACATTCTTTTTCATCGTCGATTAAAGAGGTCCGTGTATGATAAATGTAATTTACCGTAAGAGTAGTATGTTTCTTTATATTAAATACTAATATATATTGTATCCAACTTCTCGTGGAAAGTCAAA
>Ga0206130_10004435_pt1 | contig 17357 bp, 16 predicted proteins | sample Helgoland_Spring_9_FD_148637 | JGI IMG/M metagenome (GOLD analysis project Ga0206130, IMG submission 148637) | Pelagic subsurface seawater microbial communities from Kabeltonne, Helgoland, North Sea - Helgoland_Spring_Bloom_20160512_1 | ecosystem: Environmental > Aquatic > Marine > Epipelagic ... | reverse complement strand
AACAATATTAAACAAATCATTTAATAGGCAGTTGGATCTCAAGAGTGTGTTGAGTCAAAAAATTAATTCTACTAGAGGAGGAGAACAGCTTTCTTGGATTAAAAAGTATAACAGTCTTTTTATACATCAATGGGGATATAATAAGAAATAAATCAAAATTGAATATTAGAAAAATCTTCCGATAATTTATTGCTCTTACAGTGCGGAATTGCCCTTAAAAGGTTTAAGGGAGTTGCGGAAATTGTAGCTTTCACTTTTAAGAAAGCGATTAAACCAGAGGAAAAGTTGAAAGGAAAAGAAGCGCACTACACTGAGATGTTTCACCATCTTTATTATGCAGATGCTATAGTATATGTTGATGAGGTTATAAAACCACTTACTTGAGTGGCTTTTTTTAGGTCTGTTTTGTTTTAAACTACATCAAGCAATATTAGAATTAAGTATATTAGTAACACCAAAATAACAACTCCTAAAAGCCAACTAAGTCCAGGAAGAATTTTTCCAATTAAAGCTAGAATTAAAAGGACAAGAATAACAATCAATATTATATTAATTAATTCAGAATTATCTGAAGTACTTGTTTTACTTGCGGTATTGGACTTTATAATTAATTTATTGTCAACCACGTTTTTTATTTGCTCAGCCAGATTCTTTGTGTTTATATGATTGGCATTTTCTTTGTTTCCGTTATTTTTAATTGCTTCTTTCGGAACATCTTCTGTTGCGGTTTTATTCTTAGTACTCGTGTTCTCAGTTTCGATTAAAGCTCCATTGCTTTTTTCTGAAGTTTTACTGAATGAATTTTCCTTTACTAGCTCATCCTTCTGCTCGGGTTGATTATCCTTTCGTTTACTATTATCCGAATTGTTAATTTTCTTTTTCATAGAAAGGTGATATCCTTTCTTGTATTTTCTTTTTTGGATAAAACTATTGTTTACGCTGCAAGAACTGATTGCAACAACTAGTAGAATGAGTATAGTTAATCGGTTACGTAATTTCATTGTTAAATTTTTAATTGAGTCCAAATGTAGAAAAATGAAAGGTTTATGAACGGGGTTTAGTATCTATTTACTAACATTACTACCTTCAAGAAATTGAACTAGTTCCATGTCGATTGCAGTATCTATTAGTTTTTCTTTTAAATTATGTTTTTTATTAATCACGTAATTACCTTTTGGTTCGTTTAGGCAAATCTATTATGAGTCAGAACACCAAATTGTAGTAGGTGTTAAATACTGTTAAACCAAAAAATGATTGATTTACATCAACTACATTTGTTTAAAGCAAATAAGTAATTGTTAAATAGAAAATTAATATTAGGTATATCCTTATTAAGCGGTATTTCGCTTATTGGATTAGTTTTTATTCAAGTTTATTGGATACAAAGCGCTATTGAACAGCGTAAGTCTCAATTTGAAGATAATGTTAAAAAATCATTGGTAGAAGTTGTTTATGATGTTGATAGATATGAAGCAATATCTCACATGAATAAAAACGCTGCGAGTAAAAACCTTCTTAATCAAATACTTCAAAAGGGAGGGAAAGTACTGAATAATCACGCTACTTATTTGGATGAATTAGATACAGTCTTTAACGCTATTCATGATAAATTTAATGTTCAAATAGTTGAAAAACATATATTTAATAAAGAATCTGGTTCGGAAACGAATCATAAAATTATTTCTCAAAAATATGGGAATGATACTGCGTTTACAATTGAAATAACGGACACCACTCCCTCTCGGCTTAATGCCCTAAACAACGATTTATGGACGCAAAAAACGAATATAGCGGAAGAGTTAGTGTCGGATATTTTTTCATTTGATTTCTTTGGATCAACCGCAAAGAGAATAACACAGCCAGATTTGGATAGCATAATAGAATCTGTATTAAAGAAAAATGGAATTAACACAAAATATCAAATGGGTGTCTTTGACGTAATGAATCATTCCATTTATGATTTAAAGGATGACAAGCAAAGTGATTTGTATGAAACCCCTTTTAAGATTTCCTTGTTTCCAAATGATATTTTTGGTAGCCCAGTATATTTGAGTTTGTATTTTCCGAATGAAAAGGCATTCATATTAAAATCAATGTGGATGATGTTGGCAATCTCTGCCATTTTTGTTCTAATTATAATATTTGCTTTTTACTATTCTATATCTACAATACTTAAACAAAAGAAACTCTCTATCATTAAAAATGATTTCATAAATAATATGACACATGAATTGAAGACACCTATATCCACTATTTCATTAGCATGTGAAGCATTAAATGACAAAGGAATAGCGAATTCGAAAGAAACGCAAGGTCGCTTTGTGAATATGATCAATGAAGAGAACAAACGGCTGGGGGTATTAGTAGAAAATGTGTTACAAAGTGCAGTTATTGATAAAGGCGAATTAACACTCAATGAAGAGTTTTTTAACATTCATGATGTTATTGATCGTGCAGTAAAGAATGTAAAAATACAAGTAGAGAAAAAAAATGGCCAAATTACAATGTGTAAACTAGCTACGAAAGTCTTGGTTTATGCAGATAATGTTCATATTACGAATGTAATTTATAATTTATTGGACAATGCGAATAAATATACTGCAATTCAGCCTTCGATAGAGATAACGACCGAAGATATTGTTGGAGGAATCGTAATTAAAGTAAAGGATAACGGAGTTGGTATTAGTAAAGAAAACCAGCAAAAGATATTTGAAAAATTATACCGAGTGCCAACTGGAAACGTACATGATGTTAAGGGGTTTGGTCTAGGATTGAGTTATGTAAAAGCGATTGTAGAAAAACACGATGGGAAAATAATCGTTGAAAGCACTTTAGGGAAAGGAAGTACTTTTGTATTGACATTACCTATTCAAAAAGAAAAAGACAATGAATAAAAAGACCAAAATATTACTCGTTGAAGACGATCCAAATTTAGGAACATTGCTGTCAGAGTATCTTGTTGCTAAAGGTAACGAATGTACTCTAAGAACAAACGGACAAGAAGGTTTTGAGACATTTGTTAAAGGAACTTTCGACTTTCTAATTTTAGACGTAATGATGCCAGTAAAAGATGGATTTACAATGGCTAAGGAAATTAGAGGAATTGATAAAGATGTGCCAATTTTATTTTTAACCGCAAAATCCCTTAAAGAAGATACGCTCCAGGGATTTAATGTTGGTGGTGATGACTATATGACCAAACCATTTAGTATGGAAGAGTTGTTAGTTCGAATGGGCGCAATCCTAAGACGAACTCAAGGAAATGAAGAGCAAGACCAAGGGACCTATAATGTTGGTACGTATCAATTTGATTTTAATCAACGATTGTTGATTAATGGAGTCGATGAACAAAAGTTGACGACTAAGGAAAATGCACTTCTTAAATTACTATGTAAAAATATCAATGGGGTTTTAGAGCGAAATCATGCACTAAATGCTGTTTGGGGTGATGATAATTATTTTAATGGAAGAAGCATGGATGTTTACATCGCAAAATTAAGAAAATACCTTAAAAAAGATGAAAATGTCGAAATAGTCAACGTTCACGGTAAGGGTTTTAAGCTATTTGTAAAGTAAATTATAGCCGTTCTCTTAATATTTCTACCATTACTACAGTGATTATTTGCGTTAGGCTGTGAAATTCGCTAAATATAAATAACGGCAAGGTGTTTGTTTCTTTTTAGGAAACAAAATTTGAACGCCATGACCCCAAAAAAATCAAAAACAGCCAACCTTGAGAAGAAAAAGAGTACTTTTTTACAATTAGGTTTTATAGTTGCAATTTCATTTACATTAGTCGCTTTTGAATGGCTAGATTCCGAACATCTCGGAACGGGCATAGAAAGTAATTTAAATGCAGAACTCGCCCCTGAAACTATTATTGAGGTCGACTTAATAAAGCCTAAGAAAAAGGTGATTATACCCCCAAAAAAGACAAAGATCAATACAGTTGTAATTGCGAAAAAACCAATTGTTGCTGCGGGTCCTGTTATTATTGATCCTAATGCAGGTAAGGAGCCTCCAATTAATTGGGATATTTTTGATAAGGGAGATCCAGACGAACCTATTGTAATATTAGAAATGGATTCGGTTTATATTTTCGTTCAAGAAATGCCAGAATTTCCAGGTGGATTACCAGCAATGTATCAATTTATGGGAGATAATATTAAATACCCAACAGTTTCTGCTGAAGCCGGCTCGCAAGGCCAGGCGTATGTTAATTTTACAATTGAGAAAAATGGGAAGATTACAGATGTGAAAATTTTAGGAGGATCTGCAGATAAGAGGTGTAAAAAGGAAGCTGTCAGAGTAGTAGAGTCTATGCCTAAATGGAAGCCAGGAGAACAAGGAGGCAAAAAAGTTCGCGTAAGTTATACGCTTCCGGTGCGATTCGTGCTAGATTAAAATAACGTAATAATTAATGCTGATAAAAGAGGGCCTTCGTTTATTGTTTTCCCTTTTTCGTCTTACAGGCTTTTTGTTCTTCCTCCATCTACAGGAACGTTAATCCCGTTAATATAACTCGCAGCAGGAGATGCTAAAAACGAAATGGCATTTGCTATTTCAACCGCTTCAGCAAACCTTTTCATAGGAACTTGATTGGTCATTTCATTACTAATGTCCTCAATACTTCTTCCTGTTTTTGAAGCTTTAGTTTCAATAATAGATTGCAAGCGAACTGTGTTGGTTGCTCCTGGCAGAACATTGTTTACTGTTATATTAAACCCCCCTAGTTCATTTGCTAATGTTTTAGACCAGCTTGCAACAGCGCCTCTTATAGTGTTTGATACACCAAGACCATTTAAGGGTTGTTTCACAGAAGTTGAAATTACATTTATTATCCTTCCATAACCTTCGGATTTCATTCCTTCTACTAGAGCTTGAGCTAAGCATTGATTGCTGATAAGATGCATATTGAATGCGCTTGTATATTCATCTGTTTGTGCTCCTATAGCAGGCCCACCAGGAGGTCCACCGGTATTGTTTACCAATATATGTGCTGGACCATTTTCCTTTATAAACTCTTCAACGCTCAATTTTAATTCTGCAGGTAAGTTAAAATCAGCTTTAATGTGGTTATGTTTTTGCCCTTTAGAGATATCTAATTCATGCTTAACGGAAGAAAGCTTAACTTCGTTTCTAGCAACCAAAACGATGTTTGCTCCCATTTTTGCAAGTTGCAATGCTGTTGCTTTTCCAATACCTTGTGTGCTACCGCAAACAATTGCTGTTTTTCCTGATAAGTCTAAGTTCATGAAGATTGAATTTTATAAAAATCAAATGTAGTAAACACTACTGAATTTCATAGAATTAATATTAACTGATTTTTTTCGTTGTAAAAAGTGGCTTAGAGTTCGTATCTTTACAATTCAATATAAAAACATCTATTATGTCATTAGGAATGCCTTTTAATTTCAATCAATGGATTGAAGATAACAAAGATAAATTGAAGCCACCTGTTTCAAACAAAAGTATTTATCCATTATCGAAGGATTATATTGTTATGGTTGTTGGTGGTCCAAATGCCCGTAAAGATTATCATTATAATGAAACGGAAGAGCTGTTTTATCAGTTAAAAGGCGATATAGTAGTAACGGTTCAAATTGATGGAAAAGCAGTCAAAATTCCAATTAAAGAAGGTGATATGTTTCTCCTTCCTGCTAAAACTCCACATTCTCCAGTTAGACCTGAAAATTCAATTGGGCTAGTGATTGAGCGTGTTAGGAAGGGAACTGACTATAGAGACGGATTGATGTGGTTTTGTGATGAATGTAATCACAAATTGTATGAAGAACGTTTTACTTTAAATGACATTGTTAATGACTTCCTTGAGGTATTCGGAAGGTTCTATAATTCTGAAGAAAATAGAACTTGTGAAAAGTGCAATCATGTTATGGAGACAGATCTGAAATTCACGAATTAATTAGCGCAAAACATTCACGTGCCCTATTAAACTGCCAGAATTATTTTGGTAGTCTTCATAAGTCACTTTCCAAACATAAGTGTCGTTTTGGACTGAGACACCTTTGTGTCTTCCATCCCAGTAATCATCCAGTTTGTCAGCAGTGTAAATTAATTGCCCCCAACGATTGAATATATAGAGCTGAAATGATTTTATTTCTTCACCTTTAATTACGAAGTAATCGTTTATCCCATCGCTATTTGGAGTAAATGTGTTAGGAATGTACAAAACACCATCTAAAAAGACCATTACTGTATCCGAATTTTCACATCCATTTTGATCTATGGTATATAGAATGTATGAAGAGGTTTCTACAGGGCTAATTGTAGGGTTTAAACAGTAGATGCAACTCAGACTATCTTCAGAATCCCAAAAATAATTCCCATAAGTTGCTCCATTTAGAGAGATTGCATCGCCAAACTCAATAAAAATATCTTCACCGGCATCTACCAAAGGAATCGGGTAAATAGTAACTGTAACATCTAATGTTTTTATGCAACCCGCAAGGTTGGTAATGTCAACAAAGTATGTTGTGTTAGATAATGGCGTAGCTATTGTTGTGCTTTCTGAAGGGTTTGATAATGTCCCCGCAGGATACCAATTATAAAAGTCACCTCCACTTGCCCAAAGATTTGCATATCCACCAGGGCATATCGCAGTGTCATTCACAATAGTAGGATTAATACTTATAACAGAAACCTGAATGGAGTCACTAACGGTGCCGCAAATGTTTGTTAAATCAACATATATTGTGGCATCTGAATCTAATTGCGCAGTAGTAATAGAGTCCGTTGGATTGGTAACCAAATTAGCTGGAGACCATAAAACAGTTGATGCTCCATAAGCATAAATCTCAAACACATCACCTTGACAAACAGTTGTGTCTGGCGATACATTTGGCAGAGGGACTGAACTGACAGCTGTTATTAAAACAGAATCAGTGATTGTGCATCCAGAAGCTGTTGTGATATCTACGTAATAGGTTATGGATGAAAGTGGAGCAACATTTGGCGTTTGGGAAGAAGGGTTAATCATAGCCGTTGTTGGGTACCATGAATAATTTATTCCTCCAAAAGCTTCCAGAGTTGTAATTGTGCCACCGCAAATTGTTACGTCTGGAATTGTTGAAGTAGGAGCGATATGAACAAAAATAGTGGCGGTTGCTGTATCTATTCCGCAATTGTCAGTTGCTATTACCTGGTAGGTGGTAGTAATAGGAGGAAAGGCCATTGGATTAGCAATGGTAGGATCAGATAAATAGGTTGTAGGTGTCCAAGAATAAGAAGTCCCGCCTGAAGCTTCCAGAAGTATACTATCTCCCGGACAAATAGTATCTATTTGCTGAATTAATGCATTGTCAAGAGCAAGAACTTCTATCGTTATTATAGATGTGTCCGATGATAAGCAACCTAAAGAATCTGATACAATTAAGCTTACATCGTATTGCCCAACGTTATTATAGGTGTGCGCTGGTGCAAAATCATTCGAGAAGTTTCCGTCTCCGAAATCCCACTGATAAACGTTACCTCCTGATGAAAGATTATCAAATTGATATGAACCTGGAAGACAAACCCATGGTTGCGGAATACTTATCGCTGGTATAATATTTCCTAAATCAAATTTAAAAGCACCTAAATTGCAGTTGGTGCTATTATTTGTGTTCGACCATGCTCCTGTTGATGTAGGGAAATCTGAGCTTCCGCCGCAACCAGCGCACACAGCTTGATAAACATTTCCGTTTTTGTCAAACCTACTTGTGCCACCATCTACATGTTCAGCACTAATTCCTCCTCCAAAAAAGGTTCCATAAGCTAAACTAGCAGCATCTGGATTAAAGACACCTAAGTAAAAATCACTTCCGTCTGTAGTAGATTGAAAAGGTGCATTCCCTGTGCTTATTGCGCTTAATGGCATTCCAACTGTCGTTCCACCTGCATAACCAACATTGGTGTTTCCTCCCCATCCCGCAGTATATATTAATCCACAATCTGATACAAGAAATGCAGAAGGAGAGATGTTAATACCATTGCCTGAACCAAAAACAGTTGAAAAGATGGTTGTTGCTAAATTAGCATCAAACTTATGTATAAACTGCCCACTTCCCGGATTTGAGAAAACGGTACTTGGCGTAATATTATATGTTCCTTGAGATTGACCAAAAACATAGATATCATCATTTAAATCTACTTGTACAAAATAGCATTGATCATATGCTGTCGTTCCTAAGAAAGTTGAGTTTATTAATGTACTTCCAGAAGTATTTAGTTTAATGATGAAACCATCTACACCTCCAAATGAAGATGTGTTTTGCCCGGAAGACATCGTTAAGTCAGAACTTAAAGTACCTCCTGTAATGATAGGTTGATTTAATGAATTCAACTGAATGGAATATGCAGCATCAGCATTTGTCCCGCCATAATAACTGCTCCACAACAGACCAGATAAATTAGAATTAAATTTAAATAATATTGCATCATAATCGCCACCATTATTGGCTTGTAATGGGTTTACAACCGGAAAGTCAATTGATGATGTTGTAGTAGCAACCCAACAATTATCATTCGCATCAACTATAATCTCTCCACGAAATTCATCTCCATAATTTTTCTTTAATAAGTCCGCATTGAGCGCATCATTTCCTGAGCCGCCTACATATGTTCCTCCAATTAATGATGTTCCTGAAGGATTAAATTTTGCTACGTAAGCGTCAGTGCCATCAACATAATTAAGTACTCCATTTTGAACATTTGTTCCTCCGTTAAAACTATTGTCATAGGTTAAAGCGGAAGTTGGAAGATCTAAGGAGCTAGTAGAGCCAAAAACATATAATTCACCAGCGTTATTACAGACAATACTATGCGGGTTTTCATTGCCCACTCCTCCATAATAAGTTGAATAAATTAAGTTGGTTCCATCGGCTGAAAATTTTGAAATAGAAGCATCTGTTCCTGGATAATTATTTCCTGTTCCACCATTGTATGTTGTTTGAAATGCTCCAACTGAAAGAGGGTAACCTATTGCAAAAGCAACACCCGCAATATACATGTTTTCATTATCGTCGTATGTGGCTGTATAGCCCCAGTTATCCGCAGTAGATCCTGTATAGGTAGCAAATGTTAATATGGGGTCAATAACAAGCTCTATGGAGCTATCATAACCTTCTGGAAAATTAAATGATAGTTTATTTCCATCCAAATTATAGTTACATTTTACAGGCGTTTCTACCCCTTCGATATGTTGGAATGCATAGGGACTTTGTTCAATAACATATCCAAGGTTGGTAGGAATGTGCAAGTGCCCTTTTTTTATTTTTAAATTTTCAACTCCTTCATATTCGATTAATATGTCCTCAGTATTGCCTCCAGGTTCTACAATCAAATCATATTTTAATTGCCCATAGTATTCATAATATTTTAAATCAATCCCTTCGTAAAGACTAGTATATTCAACTTGTCCATAACCATAAACGTTTGAAGCCCATTTTGATTCATCACTTCCAATATAATAATTATAGTATTCTTTTGATTTTAATTCTTTAACAATGCTTGTTTGCTGTGCATTAAGAAAATGAACCTTGTATGCATGGCCTTCAAAAACAGCATCTTCAATTGCTGTTTTTTTATGGTGGATATCAGTAAAAAGACTTTTGTCGTATAGGCAATACGTCATTGTAGAGCCTTCTAAGTAAATATCACCAGCGTTTGTCTTAAGTTGGAAATCAGTTTGATCATTAAATTGACCTTTGTTCTCGATAAACCGTATAGTGGATTTGTCTTGTCCCCATGAAAATATAGGCGACAAAATAGCGGTAAGAAGTATAGCTCCTTTAACGATATGCGTAATGCACTGTTGCATTTAATTCTTCACAATTCTCAAAATTACAGGGGGTTAAAGACTTCTGCAAACTGACAAAGTTACTTTATAACGATAAAATAATCAAATGGTTGTATCTATTTAGAAACAATAAACGATTAAACCAAATGTTGTTAATTTATTAGCCATTTGATTCTGGAAAATAAAGTGATTAATTAACTAATTAAATTAACTTTGCAAATATGAGTGATGCCATACAACATGAATGCGGAATTGCCTTTTTAAGGTTGAAAAAACCGTTAGATTTTTACTTACAAAAATACGGATCAGCCTTTTTTGGATTGAATAAAATGTATCTCCTAATGGAGAAACAGCACAATCGAGGGCAAGATGGTGCTGGTTTGGTAAATATCAAGTTGGACATGGAGCCAGGTAAGAGATATATTAGTAGATATCGAAGTGTTGAAGATAAACCTATACAGGACTTATTTGCTTATGTAAATAGTCGGTTTAAAACTTTAGAAGAAAACGAACCCGAGAAGTTGAAGGATGCTGAATGGCTAAAACAAAATGAGGCTTTTACAGGAGAGATATTTTTAGGGCATTTACGTTATGGAACATTTGGGAAAAATAGTATTGAAAATTGCCATCCTTTTTTACGTCAAAATAACTGGATGACAAGAAATCTTGCGGTTGCTGGAAATTTCAATATGACAAATGTTGATGAGTTATTTGATATTCTGGTAAACATTGGTCAACACCCAAAGGAAAAATCGGATACCGTAACAATTCTTGAGAAAATTGGACACTTTTTGGATGAAGAGAATCAACAGATATTTGATTACTGTAAAAGAAAAGGATTAAGTTACAAGGAAACATCTAATGAAATAGCAGAAAATTTAGATTTACAAAAAATACTGGTTCAATCTGCTGAAGATTGGGATGGAGGATATGTTATGGCTGGTGTTGTTGGCCATGGAGATGCTTTTGTTTTGAGAGATCCAAATGGAATTAGGCCAGCGTTTTGGCATGAGAATGATGAGTTTGTTGTAGTAGCTTCAGAACGACCTGTAATACAAACAGCATTTGAATTGAAAGCAGAAGATATTCAGGAGATAAAACCTGGCCATGCTTTAATTATAAAGAAAGATGGGTCAGTTTCAGAAAAGCAAATTAGAAAACCATTGGTGGAAAATAAGTGTTCATTTGAACGAATTTACTTTTCTCGAGGGACTGATGTAGATATTTATAATGAAAGATTGGAGTTAGGGAGAAAAGTAACGCCAAAAGTATTGGAAGCTATCGATCATGATTTACGAAATAGTGTTTTCTCTTTTATACCTAATACGGCTGAGACGGCCTATTATGGATTGCTAAAAGGATGTGATGAGTATTTAAGGGATGTGAAGTTTCGCAAGATAAAAAAATTAGGAAATGACATTACTGAAGAAGAATTAAGTGATATACTTTCTATAGGGCCCCGAGCTGAAAAGGTTATGGTAAAGGATGCAAAACTGCGTACCTTCATTACGCAAGACGATGCTCGTGATGAAATGGTAGCTCACGTTTATGATATTACTTATGGAACTGTGAGAAGTGGAGTTGATAATCTAGTCGTTATTGATGATTCAATCGTACGTGGAACTACTCTTAAACAAAGTGTTATAAGAATTTTAGATCGATTAGAGCCAAAGAAAATTGTTATTGTTTCATCGGCACCGCAAATTAGATATCCAGATTGTTATGGAATTGACATGGCTAAATTGGGTGACTTTATTGCTTTTCAAGCAGCAATTGAGTTGTTAAAGGATACTTGTCAAGAAAATGTAATTGATGATGTATATCAAAAGTGTCTTGATCAGGAGGGTCTGCCAAAAGAGCAAATAAAAAATTATGTTACAGAGATATATGCTCCATTTACGGCTGAACAAATTTCAGATAAGATTTCTGAATTGCTAACGCATGAAAGTATAAAGTCTGAAGTAAAAATTATCTATCAAAGTATAGAAGGGTTGCACGAAGCTTGTCCGGGTCATACTGGAGATTGGTACTTTACCGGCAGATATCCGACTCCCGGCGGCAATAAAGTGGTAAATAAAGCCTTCATTAATTATGTCGAAGGTAAAAATATAAGAGCATATTGAATAAGGTAATGAGTTAATTTGAAGCAAGCCAATTGGAGTATTGCTTCGTTTTACCCTAAGTTTTATTTTGCTTTTTTGTACAAAGGCACGTTGGAGCATGCTTCTCCAAACATTAATGATTTGACCACGGGAATAAACTTTTCTGAGACGTAAATAAACGCTGAATCTGGTATGTTTATATCTCCACACCCTTTTACTAATACTCGCTTATCAGCTATTGAGTTAAGGTCAAAATGGTTTATAGAATCAATGTATAATTCTCTCTCCAAATCTGAAAGGTTTCCAAAAATTACTTTTTTTACGTAAGGTTGAAGGGCTATTGCGATTAGCATAAATGCCCATGTAGGAACAATTGCATCAGCACTACAAGTAATTGCTACAAATTTATTTTGGTATTGGCTCCAGTCATTTTGTTTAATAAAAGCACGGAAATCCTTTTCTTTAAGAGCTAACTCCTGCCACAGAAGAGGCTTTATGTCAAATAAAACTCTATCACCTTTTTGATGAAAGTCTTCAAGGCTAATTGTAATTAAGCCGCTATTGGCTACTTTATTTTCAATATCTGCACTCATTTATAGAAACCCGAGTTCAAGCATTGCCTCTTCACTCATCATGTCTTTGTCCCATGGCGGATCAAAAACAATATTAACTTTAGATGATGTAACCCCAAATACAGATCCTACTTTATTTTCTACATCAAGCGGCATTGATTCAGCTACAGGACAGTTTGGAGAAGTTAATGTCATTTCAACTTCTACATTTAGCTTATCATCTATTTTAATCTCATAAATCAATCCTAATTCAAAAATATCTACAGGTATTTCTGGGTCGTATATGGTTTTAATTACATTGATGATTTTCTCTTCCAGCACTTTTTTTGCTTCCCTAGTGTCTTTGGGAAGTGCTTCCTGTTCTATTTGGTCTTTTTCTTCTTCAGCCATTATCTTAACTTTTAGCCATGTAAGCTAGTGCGTAGGTTTTTATCTGTTTCACCATTCCAACTAAACCATTTGCTCTTGTAGGAGAGAGGTGTTCTTGTAATCCTATCTCTTGAATAAAGTTCAATTCGGCCTTCAAAATATCTTCGGGCTTTTGCTTATTTAATACGCGGATTAACAAAGCAATTATTCCTTTTGTTATAATTGCATCACTGTCTGCCGATAGTTGGATAATGTCATTTTTAAAATCAGCCTGAACCCATACTCTCGATTGACAACCCTTAATCAAATTGTCTTCAATTTTACACTGCTCTTCAATTAAAGGGAGTTCCTTTCCAATCTCTATGATGAACTCATATTTGTCCATCCAGTCATCAAACATGGAGAATTCTTCAATAATCTCTTGCTCGTTTTCTTCGATTGTCATTTACTTATTTAGATTAATTCTAAATGCAAATATACATCAGGAATACTTAGAAAAGAAATAAGATAAGTAGACTTTTGTCTTGAAAGGTTTATATTGAATAGTGAAGGCTGATAAGAGCTAGAAACATTATTGCAGACTATCCAAACAAAGGTTAACATTTAGTGGTGGCACTAGTTCGTTTATAAATAGTTAGCGCCTAATCGAAAATAGAAAAACCATGCCTTTTCTCAAATCCTTTAATCCCTTGAAGCCCTCCGGTATGAACTACAACAATTGTACTTCCTCTTTTGAAATAATCTTTTTTAGCTAAATCAACCAAGGCATAAAACAATTTCCCAGTATAAATTGGGTCTGTTTTAATATTGGTTTGTGTATAGAAACCCCGCATAAATTCAATCAACTCGGGCTTGTATTTTGCGTATCCTCCAAAATGATAACCTGTTTCTAGGGAGTATTGGCTTTCAATCCGAGTATAAGCATCACCTAGCCACATTTTCACTTCATCCTTAATAAATTCTCCTCCTTTTAAAACAGGTATTCCTATTGCTTTTTGATTTGCTTTAAGTACTTCACAAATTCCAGCCAATGTTGCTCCAGTGCCGCAATCCGTTAGTATGTGGTTAAAATCAATGTCAATTTCATGAACAATGTCATTGCATCCTTTTACTCCTAGCTTATTTCCACCACCTTCTGGAATTATATAAAAATTCCCTAGTTTTTCTTTTAATTTATCAATGAATTCAGATGTGTGTTTTTTGCGATAATCAGTTCTAGAAACGTATAAAAAACGCATCCCATCCTTCTCTGCTTGAAGCAGAGTAGGGTTTAGAGGAAGTGTTTCTTCCCCTCGAATAATACCTATTGTTTTAAAATAAAATTTTTTTCCAACAGCTGCCGTAGCTGATATGTGATTAGAATATGCCCCACCAAAAGTCAAAATAGTATTTATTTTTTGAGCTTTAGCTGCTATTAGATTGTATTTTAATTTACGCCATTTATTCCCAGAAATTTCAGCGTGAATCAAATCATCTCTTTTGACATAAACATGAATTTGTTTTTCTGCAAATAGCGGATAATTTATTGCTTCAAGCGGAGATGGGATAAGCATATTTACATCGTTTGATGATGTACCACTTCTAATATCGTTCTAAAAGCGGCAAATTTCCCTGAAAATTTAAGCGTGTGTTCTTGCTGTAATTTTAGAGCAAACATATCTTGATACTGATTGTATTCATTCCAACTTTTTGCCAAGTATTGGATGCTATAAGATTTTCCGCCCTCTTCTTCCGCATGGATACGACAAATTTTATTGTCTATAAAAAGACCTGTATTCATAACATCTGGGATGTGAATTTCTTTCATCCATTGAAGCCACTCTTCTTCTACACTAGTGTCTATGCTTATTGTAACATTGTAAAGTATCATTAGTCTATAGATTCAATTTTAATTGTTTCCACATCATCACCAAATTTCTGTGTTTCTTTAGTTAGCTCTCTAAATTTTTTACGTGCTTCTATTACAAATAAACTATCCGTATGTTCGAAGAGTATTTTTTTGTAAAATTCCGCCGCTTTATCAGTGTCTTGAAGGTTTTTCTCGTAAATACCTGCTAAAGTATAAAGTGCGTTATCGGCTAATAAATCATCTCCGTATGCTGTCACAATCTCTAATAGATAAATTACTGCTTTTTCATAATTTCCTTTTTTAATTTCAATTTCAGCACGTTTTATAAGAATCTCATCATTTAATGTATGATATGTAAACTCTTTATTAATGGAGTCAAAAATCAAGTTTGCTTGGTCCGTTTTGTTCTGAAAAATAAGCAAATCCGCGCTCGCAAAACGTTGCATTGTTGCCTGTGTTGTATCCATATTGTAGTTGTCTGTAATTAACATAGATAATTCCATAGCGTCATTTGCAATTAACTTTGAAGTAGAAGCTTTTAAAACATCTAACTCTCCTTGCGCCCAGTCAAAATCTCCAGTATAATAGAATATTTTTGTGTTTTTAAACTTAGCCAAATGTCCAATCGGGTCATGCTTAAAACCTTTATCTACTTGCATGTATAATAATGAAGCATCCCAAATATCTCCCTTAATAACAAGTATGTCTGCTAATTCGATTTTTATTTCAGCAATTTTCTTTTTGCGCAAACCACCAAATGTTAACGCATCCTCTAAAAGGTTTTGGGCTGCACCGATATCATGAATATAATAAGCATATAAACTAGCAAGGTCTCTTATGCTAGATATTGCAAATTCATTCCTTCCAATTTGCTCAATAGATTCTATGTAATTATCTTTTAAACTAGTAAGTTCATCGCTTGTGGGGGAGGCTCCACTTATAAGCTTTTGCTTCAGCGTGTTGAGTCTTCGTATTTTAGCTGTTCGATAGTTTGGCTGATTATCTCCAAGGGAAATTACATAGTCGTAACACTTTATTGCGATATCAAATTTGCCATTATTGATAGAAGTGTTCGCTAATTCAAGAACTCTTATCCCTTTCTCGTTTTCTTTTTTATCAATTGATTGAATTTGTATAAACGCACTATTGAAATCCCCTTTTTGTGTAAACATCCAAGCCAAAAGTTCGTTGTAAACGCTTTTATTAGGGTTTTTTTGACTTCTTTTTAAAAGTTCCATTTTCAATAAACCTACATGTTTTTCGTCCTGGTCAAAGTCAATAGAATTAGCAATAGAACTTTGCACAGAGACCAAGTACCCTTCGTTATTGTGAACAAGGTCTAGTAGTGTAGTAAACATCAGCTGCATTTTTCCTTGAATACCATATATTTGGGCAATGCTCCTATTGTACATTAAGATGCTACTATTGGAAAATTTATTGCCTTGCTGGTAAACTAGAATGGATTGATCTAGCATTCCTTCTAGTTGGAATGCATTAGCAAGATTAATTATTGCGGTATGCCTTGTTTTATCATTTATGCTATTAATGGCTTTATCGTATTCTTCTGCCATTTTAGCTTCTTTATCTGTTTTGCCATAAACTTTTGCCATGTTAAGAAACAACCTTAGCTCATTAGGATCAGCTTTCATTTGTTGTTTACAAATTTTCTCAGCAATTTTAACTTCCTCTAGTTCCAGAAGAGTATTAAAATAGTAGGTGTAATTAGAATATGTTGGGGCTTCTTCATATATCTTATCTAGATACATAGCTGCCTTCTCGTAATCTCCATCACTGTAATACTGCATGGCTAATTTCTTGTCCATATCGTCCACTTGTGCAAAGGAGTTTCCGATGCTAAAAAATGCAATAATCAGTATGTAAAGCTGTTTTCTCAATTAATTAAACGCTACTGTATAACCCCTTGCTTTTTCGGCATAGGTATTATGAGTTTCAAGTATGTACTCACAATCTGTGACAAAAGTTCCAATGTCATCACTCAGTTTAGTCATGTTTTTTGTTTCAAAATCGATAAAACCTTGAATAGAATCTGTTTGGATCGCATTATTTTGAATGTCTGACTTAAGTTTTTCCAATTGAGATATTAATAATTCAATGTTCCTTTTATTTTTTGAGTGGTTTTCGTTCAAGTTTTTCCCTTTCTTTTTTATCCCTTTATAGAGGTTAAGAGTGTGTGAAAACTCATAATCAATAGAATCTGATTCATGATACTTTGATATTTTATCCATGTTTATCTTGTATGTATTTTTTGCAAATTTCACATCATCCATATTTACCGCCTCAAATGTAGACTGTAATAATTTGACTTTAATACTAAGCTCTTCTACCGATTTAATTTCTTTTTCATGGTTGGTTGAACAAGAACTAATATAGTTTATAGAGAAGAATAGAAAGATAAAATAAGATAGTTTTTTAAGCATAATTAGTTGATAATGTCGAATCCGGTATACTTCCTTAAGGCTTCAGGAATTACAATTCCTTCAGGTGTTTGATTGTTTTCTAATAAAGCTGCAACAATTCTAGGCAATGCCAAAGCACTTCCATTTAAGGTATGCGCTAATTGAGGTTTTTCGTTGCCTTCTCTAAAACGAAGTTTTAATCGGTTGGCTTGAAACGACTCAAAGTTAGATATAGAACTAACTTCTAGCCAT
>Ga0206130_10004428_pt1 | contig 17384 bp, 15 predicted proteins | sample Helgoland_Spring_9_FD_148637 | JGI IMG/M metagenome (GOLD analysis project Ga0206130, IMG submission 148637) | Pelagic subsurface seawater microbial communities from Kabeltonne, Helgoland, North Sea - Helgoland_Spring_Bloom_20160512_1 | ecosystem: Environmental > Aquatic > Marine > Epipelagic ... | reverse complement strand
CCGGCGCAGGCCCCTCCCGCTACCGTTCGCCCTAAACCTGTCGAAGGGCGAACAGGCGGTTCCGGCGCAAGCCCCCCCACACTCTTGAGTTCGCCCCGAACCCGTCGAAGGGCGCGCGCGCGGCTCCGGCACACGCCATCCACTCTTCCGTTCGCCCTGAGCCAGTCGAAGGGCGCGTGCCCCGCTCCCCGTTACGGCAGCAGGAACGCCCCCTCGATCACGGTCACGCACCGTCCGCCCAGCACGACGCGATCACCGTCGAGCCGACACGCGACATGCCCGCCCCGCGCGCTCGCCTGAAACGCGGTGAACCGGTCGCGCCCCAGCCGTTTCGCCCAATAGGGCACCATCACCGCATGCGCCGATCCGGTCACCGGGTCCTCGTCGATGCCATAAGCGGGGGTGAAGACGCGGCTGACGACATCGGTCGCGTCGCCCTTCGTCGTACCGCTCGCGGTCGCATCGCCGGGCGCCGTCACGATGACGACCGCCTGCCCCGCCGCCTTCACCGCGCGCTGGTCGGGATCGAGCGCGCGGACGGTCGCGGCATCGGGGACGACGATCAGCGCATAGCCTTTCTCATGCCACAGCGTCGCCTCGACCGCATCGAGCGCCAGCGCCTCGACATAGGGCGTCAGGTCGGCGGCGTCCGGCCCCCACGCGGGCAGCGCGAGCGCATAGCCATCGTCGACCCGCGCGACCTCGAGCACGCCCGCCTGCCGCGTCGCGAACCGCACCCGCGACAGCGCGGTGTCCGACGACAGCACGACATGCCCGCTCGCCAGCGTCGCATGCCCGCACAGCGCGACCTCGGCGGTGGGGGTGAACCAGCGCAGGTCGAAATCGGCGTCGTCCGCCGCGCTGGGCACGATGAACGCGGTTTCGCTGAGGTTGTTCTCCTCCGCGATCCGCTGGAGCACGTCGTCCGCCAGCCATGCCGATAGCGGCATCACCGCCGCCGGATTGCCCGTAAAGGGCGCATCGGCGAACGCATCGACCTGGGTGAAGGGGATTCTCATACGCGTTTTCCGAACCAGGGTGGGGTCACGTCGGCCTCGACCAGCGGGTTGTCGGTGTCGACATGGCCTTCGGGATCGAGGTGGATCAGCACCTCGACCTTGGGGAACCGGTCGCGCAGGCTGTGTTCGACCCGTTCGACGATATCATGCGCCGCGCCCACGGTCAGGTCGCGCGCGACCTCCATGTGGAATTGCGCGAAGTCGTGGCTGCCCGACCGGCGGGTGCGGAAATCATGGATGCCCTTCAGCCCCGGCTGCCGCGCCGCGACCTCCAGGAACGCGGCGCGCTGATCCTCCGGCCATTCCTTGTCCATCAGCTGGTCGATCGCGGTCGACGATGCCTGGAACGCGCCCCACGCCAGCCACAGCGCGATGACGATGCCGAACACCGGATCGGCCTTGTGCCACCCGAAATACTGGTCGAGCACCAGCGCGACGATCACCGATCCGTTGAGCAGCACGTCCGACTGGTAATGGACATTGTCCGCCATGATCGCGACCGACCCGGTCTGGCGGATGATCCGCCGCTGATACCATAGCAGCACCGCGGTCGCGAGGATCGCGACGATCGACACGCCGATCCCGAATTCGGCCGATGTCGTCGGTTCGTTGCGCCCCAGCGCCTGGATCGCGCGCCACGCGATCCCCGCCGCCGATGCGGTGATCAGCGCGACCTGGAAGAGCGCGGCCAGCGCCTCCGCCTTGCCATGCCCGAACCGGTGATCGTGATCCGCGGGCGTCGCGGCCAGCCTGACCCCATAGAGCGTCACCAGACTGGCCAGCAGGTCGAGCCCGGTATCCGCCAGGCTGCCCAGCATCGCGACCGACGCGGTCTGCCACGCCGCATAGCCTTTCAGCGCCAGCAGGAACGTCGCCATCGCGACGCTCGCCAGCGCCGCGCGGGTCGCCAGCGGCACGATCCGGCGGCGTTCCTCGCGCGTCATGGGAACAGCAACCCCTCGCGCCACCCGCCATCGGTGGGGGTGAACAGGCGGCGTTCGTGCAGCCGGTGCGCGCGATCCTGCCAGAATTCGATTCGATCGGGGGTGACGCGATACCCACCCCAATGCGGCGGGCGGGGCACGTCGCCGCCGTCGAACCGCGCCTGCATCTCGGCGAAGCGCGCCTCGAACGTCGCGCGCGACTCGAGCGGGCTCGACTGGTCCGATGCCCATGCCCCCAGTTGCGAATCACGGCCCCGGCTGGCGAAATAGGCATCGCTCTCCGCCTCGCTCGCCAGCGTCACCCGGCCCTCGATCCGGATCTGCCGCCGCAGCGATTTCCAGTGAAACAACAGCCCCGCCTGCATGTTCTGGCGCAGGTCGTCCGCCTTGCGGCTGGTGCGGTTGGTGTAGAAGACGAAGCCATCGGCCCCATGCCCCTTCAGCAACACCATCCGCACCGCGGGCCGCCCGTCGGCATCCGCGGTGGCCAGCGCCATCGCGTTGGGATCATTGGGTTCGGACGCCTTCGCCTCGGCGTACCAGCTGTCGAACAGCGCAAACGGATCGTCGGTCATCGGGCCTCCTTATCCCAACATCGCGCAAAGCGGAACGAGTGACGCGTTGAGGGATTGAATCGCTTCGGAAACGACTGCGCAACGAATATTGGCGCAACGGATAAGGACGGGATCGATGGCCGCACGCGCCTATTGGCAGGGACAGATCAGGCTCGCGCTCGTGTCGATCCCGGTCGAAATCTATTCGGCGACCAAGAGCGGGGCGTCGATCTCGTTCCGCCAGATCCACGAACCGACCGGCAAGCCGATCCATTACGACAAGGTCGTCACCGGCGTCGGCCCCGTCGACACCGACGAGATCATGAAGGGCTATGAAGTCTCGAAGGGCGAATATGTCCTGCTCGATCAGGACGAGATCGACGCGGTGAAGCTCGAATCGAAAAAGACGCTCGAACTGACGCAATTCGTCGACGCGCACGAGATCGACGTGCTCTATTATGAAAAACCCTATTTCGTCGTCCCCGCCGACGACCTCGCCGAAGAAGCCTTCATCGTCCTGCGCGAGGCGTTGAAGCGCACGAAGAAGGTCGGCGTCGGCCAGCTCGCGCTCAGGGGCCGCGAATATGTCGTCAGCCTCAAACCCTGCGGGCGCGGCATGGTGCTCGAAACGCTGCGCTATGCGGACGAGGTCAACAAGGCACAGGGCTATTTCCGCGACATCCCCGACGACAAGCCCGACGACGACCTGCTCGAACTCGCCGAAGCGCTGATCGCGAAGAAAACCGCCGCCTTCCGCCCCGACGATTACAAGGACCGCTACGTCGATGCGCTGAAGGACCTCGTCGAACGCAAGCGCAAGGCGCATGGCAGGAAGATCGTCGACGACCAGGACGCCGGCACCGCGCGCACCAGCTCGAACGTCGTCGACCTGATGGCCGCGCTCAAGAAATCGATGGAGGGCGGGAAAAAGGCCCCCGCCAAGAAGGCGCCCACGACCAAATCATCCGCGAAGAAAGCGGCGGCCCCCAAACCGGCCACCAAGAAAAGTGCATAGCGCGCCCCCACCGTTCGTCCTGAGCCCGTCGAAGGACCTGCCCCGAGCGTTGCCGATGCGCCCCCGTGCTTCGACAAGCTCAGCACGGACAGTGGATGGGGCGAGGCGCCCGCACAGAAACCGGCGGCCAAGCAACGCACCCAATCAACTCCCCCCACCGTTCGTCCTGAGCCTGTCGAAGGACATGCCCCACGCGCTACCGACGCCCCCCCGTGCTTCGACGAGCTCAGCACGAACGGTGGATGGCATGCTGTCATGAGCGCCCCGCCCGACCCCCTCGCCCGCTATAACTCCAAGCGCGATTTCACGAAGACCGCCGAACCCGCAGGTACGCTCGCCCCCGGCAACGGCAACGCGTTCATGGTCCAGAAGCACGACGCCACCCGCCTCCACTGGGACCTGCGCCTCGAAATCGACGGCGTCCTCAAAAGCTGGGCGGTGACGCGCGGCCCCAGCCTCGACCCCGACGAGAAACGCCTCGCGGTGCGCACCGAGGATCACCCGCTGTCCTATGCCACGTTCGAGGGCACGATCCCCGCCAAAGAATATGGCGGGGGCACCGTCATGCTCTGGGATCGCGGCACCTGGTCGCCGGTCGCGGGCAAGACCGCGCAGGACCTCGACAAGGGCCACCTCCATTTCGTCCTCGATGGCGAACGGATGACGGGCGAATGGCTTCTCATCCGCCTCAAACCCCGCGGCGCCAAGAGCAGGAGCGGGGAAAAGCGCGAAAACTGGCTGCTCCGCAAGATCGACGACGACGCCGCGGGCGGCACCGACACGCTCGTCGACGAGGCGCTCACCAGCGTCTCGACCGGGCGCACGATGGCCGAGATCGCCGAGGACAAGCCATCCAAATCCGCCCCGCCACGGGCAAAGGGTCCGCCCGCGAAAAAACGCGCCAAGGGGCCCCGCCCCAACCGCACCGCAAAAGCAAAAGCGCCCCCCTTCACCGACCCCCAGCTCGCCACGCTCGTCGACGCGGTCCCCACCGGCACCGGCTGGCTCCACGAGGTGAAATACGACGGCTATCGCGCACTCGTCGCGATCGGCGGCGGCACCGCCACGGTCTACACCCGCTCGGGCCTCGACTGGACCGACACCTTCACGGGCATCGCCGACGCCGCCGCCACCCTCCCCGCCGCATCGGCGCTGATCGACGGCGAGATCGTCGCGTTCAAGGACGGCCACCCCGATTTCTCGACGCTCAAGGACGCGATCGCATCGGGCGGCGACATGACGCTCTTCGCCTTCGACCTGCTCAGCCTCGACGGGGAGGACCTCACCGCGCTCCCCAATATCGATCGCAAGGAACGGCTCCGCGCGATCATCCCCGGCGATGACCGCATCCAGTTCGCCGAACATATCCTGGGATCGGGCGAGCAACTCTATGCCGCGATGTGTAAGGAGGGGCTCGAGGGCATCGTCTCGAAACGCGCCGACGCGCCCTATCGCGGCAAGCGGACCAGGGCGTGGCTCAAGATCAAATGCACCCACCGCCAGGAATTCGTGATCGTCGGCTGGCTCCCCTCGGACAAGCGCCGCGGGTTCAAGTCGCTGCTGCTCGGCGTCCATGACGACGGCGTGCTACGCTATGCGGGCAAGGTCGGCACCGGCTTCGACGCCGACACGATGGACGCGATCGCGACCAAACTTGACCGCCTCGCGCGCAAGACCGCGACGGTCGACGCGCCCAGGGCCGCCGTCCGCGGCGCGCAGTGGGTCACCCCCAAACTCGTCGCCGAAATCGCCTATGCGGAGGTGACCCCCGACGGCGTGCTGCGCCATGCGAGCTTCCTCGGCCTGCGCGACGACAAGGACGCCGCCGACGTCGTCGTCGAAACCGCCCAGGCCACGCCTGCGCCGGTCGCGAGCCACGTCACCGTCAGCAGCCGCGACCGCATCGTCTTTCCCGATTCGAACCTGACGAAGGGGGACCTTGCCGATTATTATCAGGCGATCGCACCCGCCATGCTCCCCTGGACCGCGCGCCGCCCGGTCAGCCTCGTCCGCTGTCCACAGGGGCGCGCGAAACACTGTTTCTTCCAGAAACACGACGCGGGCAGCTTCGGCGACTTCGTCCATCACGTCGATGTCACCGAAAAGGACGGCAGCAACGAACCCTATCTCTATGTCGACGATGCCGACGGCCTCGTCGCCTGCGTCCAGATGGGGACGATCGAATTCCACGGCTGGGGATCGCGGATCGATCCGCTCGAATGCCCCGACCGGCTGGTGTTCGATCTCGACCCCGACGAGGGGCTCGATTTCGGCGATACCAAGCGCGCCGCGGACCATCTCAAGAACCAGCTTGCCGAACTCGGGCTCGTCAGCTTTCCATTGTTGTCGGGGGGCAAGGGCGTCCATGTCGTCGTGCCGCTGACGCCGCAGGCGGATTGGCCCGCGGTCAAGGATTTCGCCGACCGGTTCGCCCGCGCGCTCGCCGCCGCCGACCCCGACCGGTTCGTCGCGGTGATGAGCAAGGCGAAGCGCAAGGGCAAGATCTTCATCGATTATCTCCGCAATCAACGCGGCGCGACCGCGATCCTCCCCTATTCGGCGCGCGCGCGCAGCGGCGGCCCGGTCGCCGCGCCGGTGTCGTGGACCGAATTGCGCGACATCGACACCGCCGCGCGCTGGCATGTCGGCGACCAGGACGAACTGCTCGCCCGCGCCACCGGTCGCGCGCTCGACGGCTGGGGCGTCGCCGACCAGGTGCTGCCCGATCTCTGATCCGCGACGCGCGTCGCTTTGGTGTTGCACCGCCCGGTCTAAGCGTGAAGAGCTGTCGACCGGCGACCGGGTGGGATGAACGACACGATCATGGCGAGCGAACCCGCACCCCTTTTCGATGCTGCCACCCATGCGGCGCGCTGGATCGCGGCGTACCGCGCGCGCGGCGTCGCCAACGACGTGATGGGTGCGGGCGCGACCGGCGCGACCGCCGCCTGGGCCGCGATGTTCGAGGAACTGGCCAGCGTCACCGGCGACGACCTCGGCCATGCGCGCGAACGCGTCCAGCGCCACGCCGCCGACATCGGCACCGGTTTTCGCATCATCGGCGAAGCGGACGAACGCCCCTGGCCCGTCTCCCCCGTCCCGCTGCTGATCGGGTCGGACGAATGGGCGGGGATCGCCCGCGGCGTCGTCCAGCGTGCCGAACTGATGGAAACCGTGATCGCGGACCTGTATGGGGAGGGCAAGTTGGTCGAACGCGGGCTGATCCCCGCCGCGCTCGTCACCGGCAGCCCCTATTTCCTGCGCCCGATGGTCGGGCTGGAGCCGCCGGGGGGCAAGCATCTCCATTTCATCGCGCTCGATCTGGGGCGCGGGCCGACCGGCGAATGGCGCGTGCTCGCCGATCACCTGCGCGCGCCCGCGGGCGCAGGCTATGCGCTCGAAAACCGGCTCGCGGTCAGCCGCACGCTCGGCGGGTTGCAGGCGCGGCTCAACATCCAGCGTCACGCCCCCTTCTTCGCCGCGTTTCGCGCGGGGATCGCCGCGCTGTGCCGCCGCGCCGATCCGCGGATCGGGCTGATGACGCCGGGCCGGTTCAACCCCAGCTATCCCGAACAGGCGCATCTGGCGCGCTATCTGGGGCTGTTGCTGGTCGAGGGCGCCGATCTCGCCGCGCTGGAGGATGTGCTCTACGTCCGCACGATCGCGGGGCTGAAGCGCGTCGATGCGCTGTGGCGGCGGGTCGATCCGCGCCTGCTCGATCCGCTGGCGTTCGATTCGCATTCGCACATCGGGGTGCCCGGGCTGATCGACGCCTATGCGGCGGGCAATGTCGTCCTGTCGAACGCGCCGGGGGCCGCGGTGCTGGAAGCGCGCGCCTTTGCCGCCTTCCTGCCCCAGCTCGCGGTGCGGCTGATGGGGGAAAGCCTCCACATCCCCAATATCGCGACCTGGTGGTGCGGCCAGCCAGGCGAACGCGACCGGGTGGTCGAGGATCTCGACAATCTGCTGATCGCGCCCGCGTTCGGCGCGGCGCCGCTCGGGCTGCCCGACGGACGCGACATCGCGGGCGCCGACCTGACCGGCGCGGCGCGCGCCGCCTTCCTCGCCGATCTCGACCGGCGGCCACAGGATTATATCGCGCAGGAAATCGTCCGCCTGTCGACGATGCCCGTCGTGCTCGACGACGATCTCGTCCCCCGCCCCTTCACGCTGCGCGTCTTCGCCGCGCGCGACGGGGATGGCCGCTGGACGGTGATGCCCGGCGGCTTCGCACGGATCGGCGACGGTCCCGACCCGCGCGCGATGGTGATGGGCGAAGGCGTGTTTTCCGCCGACGTGTGCATCCACGGGGACGAGGCGGTCGACACGCTGTCGCTCCTGCCCGCGACCGATTCGCTCCAGATCCGGCGCAATCCGGGGACGCTGCCCAGCCGCGTCGCCGACAATTTCTTCTGGCTCGGGCGCTATCTCGAACGCGGCGAGGCGCTGCTCGCCGCGATCCGCGTCATGCTCGGCAATTCGATCGACGCCGATGGCGGCGCGGCGATCGCGCCCGATACGGTGGGCAAGCTGGTCGGGCTGATCGTCGGCAGCGGCGCCGCCGATCACCCCGCCTCGCTCCGCCGGGCCGACCTCACCGCCTTCGCCCGCGTCGCGATGGAGGACGACCACACCCAATCGGTCGCGACGATGAACCGCCACGCCCGCGACATCGCCGACGGATCGCGCGACCGGTTGTCGGCGGACATGGTGCGGCTGCTCGACGCGCCCTTCCCGACGCACCGCGGCATGCTCGACCGGACGGGATCGCTCCAGCGCCGCTATGCCGCGATCGCGGGGCTCAGCGCCGAACATATGGTCCGCACCGATGCCTGGCGCTTCCACGATCTCGGGCGCCGGGTCGAACGCGCGATGGCGATGGTCCGCGCGACGCGGTTGTTCGGGATGCCCGGCGCGACGATCGACGACCTGTCGACCCTGCTCGATCTCGCCAACAGCCAGATCAGCTATCGCCAGCGCTATCCGACCGGCATCGCCCGCGTCCCCGTCGTCGATCTCGTCGCGCTCGATCCGGGCAACCCGCGCGCGCTAGCCTATCAGACCGAACGCATCGCCGAACGGCTCGGCGAGCTGCCCGTGCTCGGCGATGACGGGATGGCGGAGGCGCAACAGGCGCATGCGACCGCGCTCGCCGCGATCGTCGCGACCGCGACCGCCGCGACGCTCGACGCGGACACGCTCGGCGACGTCGAACGCCGCCTGGCCAGCGTGTCCGAAGCGATCGCGCACCGCTATTTCCTCCACGGCGCCGAACCGCTGCGCGCCCATGGCCTGACCTTGGCATGAGCGCGCCAGACAGGAGGATCGGGGCATGATCTACGACATCCGCCACGTGACCCGGTTCGACTATGGCGGCCAGGTCAAGTTCGCGCGCTGCAACCTGCGGCTGCAACCGATCGACTGGCCCGGCCAGCGGCTGGAAGACTATACGCTGACCGTCGAACCCGCCGGGCGGCTGTCGCCCGCGCGCGCCGAGGCGGGGCTGGCCAACGTCACCCGGCTGGTCGTCGATTCGCCCGTCCGCACGCTGACGATCGACAGCCGCGCGCGCGTCGTCGTCGACCGGCTCGTCCCCGTCCCCGGCCTGACCGACCCGACGCTGGCGGAGGTCGCCGCGCTCGCCCGCGCCAGCCGCGACCTGTCGCCGATGGGGCCCGCCAATTACCTTTTCCCCTCCCCGCTGATCCCGCTCGATCGCAACATCGCGGACTGGTGTGCGACCGATCTCGATCCCTCGCGCGGCGCGCTCGATGCGGGAATCGCGCTCGCCCGGCGGATCCAGCGCGACTTCACCTTCGATGCCACCGCGACGCTGGTCGACACCCCCCCGCACGAAGCGTTCCTCCACCGGAAGGGCGTGTGCCAGGATTTCGCGCAGATCATGATCACCGGCCTGCGCGCCGCGGGGCTGCCCGCCGCCTATGCCTCCGGCTATATCCGCACGATCCCGCCCCCGGGCGAGGCGCGGCTGGTCGGCGCGGATGCGACGCATGCGTGGGTGTTGCTGTGGTGCGGCCCCGATCATGGCTGGGTCGGGCTCGATCCCACCAACGCGATCTGGATGGCGAGCGACCATATCGTCATGGCGGTCGGGCGCGATTATGCGGAGATCGCGCCGGTCGACGGGGTCGTGCTGGGGTCGGGGCTGCAGGACATGGACGTCAGCGTCGACGTCGCCCCGCTCGACGAACCCGGCTGAGCGGCGTTGCCCGACCCGATCGATCCGCCCGCCGCCCGCGGAATTGCGCTTTTGGCCCGCGTGCCCCACATAGCCGCCTGACACACCGACGGGGACTCAATGGCCGATCCTTACCAGACCCTGGGCGTCGCGAAGGGCGCGTCCGAGGCGGATATCAAGAAAGCGTATCGCAAGCTCGCCAAGGAGCTGCATCCCGATCGCAACAAGGATAACCCGAAGGCGTCCGAGCGGTTCTCGATCGTCACCAACGCCTACGACCTGTTGTCCGACAAGGACAAGCGCGCCCGCTTCGATCGCGGTGAGATCGACGGCGACGGCAACCCCACCTCTCCCTTCGGCGGCGGCTATGGCGGCGGCGCGCGCCCCCGCTCGGGGGGCCAGGGCGGCGGCTTTTCCAGCCAGGGCTATGAATTCGGCGGCGACAACGCCGACATGTCGGATATCTTCGAAGGATTGTTTGGCGGTCGTCAGGCGCGCGGCGGCGGCGGGTTCGCCAGCGGCTTCGGGCGACAGGCGCCCCCGCCAAAGGGCGCCAACGTCGCCTATCGGCTCGCGGTGCCGTTCGTCGATGCCGCCACGCTCAGCCCGCAACGCGTGACGCTGGCCGATGGCAAGACGATCGACCTGAAACTGCCCGCGGGCGTCGAATCGGGCACCCAGATGCGGATGACGGGCAAGGGCGAACCGGGCCCCGGCGGCGCGGGTGACGCCACCGTCACGATCGATGTCCAGCCGCACCGCTATTTCACCCGCGACGGCGACGACGTCCGGCTCGATCTGCCGATCACGCTGACCGAGGCGGTGCTCGGCGGATCGGTGCGCGCGCCGACGGTCGAAAAACCGGTGATGCTGACGATCCCGAAGGGGACGACATCGGGCAAGACGCTCCGGCTGAAGGGCAAGGGATTTCACAAGAAGGCGGGCGGGCGCGGCGATCAGCTCGTGACGCTGCTGGTCGACGTCCCCGCCAATGACGCCGCGCTGGCGCAATTTCTGGCCGATTGGACGGGTGGAGGGAACCCGCGCGAGGCGATGGGCGTCTGATCCGGATGGATGATGCCCCCATTGCGTTGACGCCGGAGGATCGCGCCCGCCACCGCGGGCCCGCCCGCGCCCGGCTCGACCGGCAACTCGCCCGGGTCAGGCCGGGCGGCTATGCGTTCGAAATCCTCAAACGCACCTCCGTCGGCGTCTATACCGACGGGTTCATCTATGCGGGCAACCTTGCCTATCTGGCGCTGATGACGGTGTTCCCCTTCTTCATCGTCGCCGCCGCGGTGCTGTCGCTGGTCGGGCAGAGCCAGGAAACCCAGCGCGCGGTCGCCAGTTTCCTCGCGGTGCTGCCCCCCAATGTCGGCGACATCCTGCGCAAACCGATCGCCGACGTGTTGACCGCGCGGCAGGGATCGCTGCTATGGCTGGGCGCGCTCGTCGGGCTGTGGACGGTCGGCAGCTTCGTCGAAACGATCCGCGAAATCTTTCGCCGCGCCTATGGCACGACCGCGACCGCGGCGCTGTGGCGCGCGCGGCTGGGGCTCAGCCTCGCGATCGTCGCCTCGGTCATCATCGCGCTGATCTCGTTCCTGGTACAGGGTATCCTGACCGCCGCCGAACAGTTCATCTATCGCCTGCTCCCCTTCGCGCAGGAGGCGGCAAGCTGGCTCGGCATCGCGCGGATCATCCCGGGCCTCGTCATGTTCGGCGCGTTGTTCCTGCTCTTCTATTCGGTCACCCCGTCGAAATATCGCTATTCGGAAAACCGCAAATGGCCCGGCGCGCTGTTCACCACCCTCTGGTGGGTCAGCATGACCGCGGGGCTGCCCTGGGTCCTGTCGCGGCTCGGCGGTTACGACCTCACCTATGGCAGCCTGGCGGGCGTCGTCGTGATGCTGTTGTTCTTCTATCTCGTCGGGCTCGGCCTCGTGTTCGGGGCGCATTTGAATGCGGCACTGGCGGAACCCCCCGAGACGACGCTAGAGAGTCAGACGATAACGACAGAGGCGGTAACGGCGTGAACGGGTTGATGGCGGGAAAGCGGGGGCTCATCATGGGTCTCGCGAACGATAAATCGCTGGCGTGGGGTATCGCGCAGCAACTGTCGGCGCATGGTGCCGAACTGGCGTTCAGTTACCAGGGCGATGCGATGGCGAAGCGGGTCCGCCCGCTCGCCGAACAGCTCGGCACCGCCCGCCTGTTCGATTGCGACGTCAGCGACATGGACGCGCTCGATGCGACCTTCGCCGCGCTGGCGCAGGAATGGCCGACGATCGATTTCGTCGTCCACGCGATCGGCTTTTCGGACAAGAACGAATTGCGCGGGCGGTTCGTCGACACCAGTCTCGACAATTTCCTGATGACGATGAACATCAGCGTCTATTCCTTCGTCGCGGTCGCGCAACGCGCCGCCAGGATGATGAACCCGGGCGGCAGCCTGCTGACGCTCAGCTATTATGGCGCGGAAAAGGTCATTCCCCATTACAATGTGATGGGCGTCGCCAAGGCGGCGCTGGAAACCAGCGTCCAATATCTCAGCGTCGACCTCGGGCGCGACGATATCCGCGTCAACGCGATCTCGGCGGGGCCGATCAAGACGCTCGCCGCGAGCGGGATCGGCGATTTCCGCCTCATCCTGAAATGGAACGAACTCAATTCACCGCTGAAGCGCAACGTGACGATCGACGACGTCGGCGGCGCGGGGCTGTACCTGTTGAGCGACCTCGCCAGCGGCGTGACCGGCGAAATCCACCACGTCGATGCCGGCTATAACGTCATCGGCATGAAGGCCGAGGACGCCCCCGACATCGCACTGGTGTGAAATAAACCCTCTCCCCCATGGGGGAGAAGACATCGCACTGGTGTCAGACAACCCCTCTCCCCCTCGGGGGGAGAGGGAGGGGCCCATCGCAAAGCGATGGGAGGGTGAGGGCAAGCAGATGAAACGCCCCCCAGGCGACACGCCCCTCCAACGCCAACGCGCTGCGCGGCACAACGCCACCGAGCCCGAAAAACGCCTCTGGAATATCCTGCGCAATCGCCAGCTCGCCGATGCCAAGTTCCGCCGACAAGTCTGGCTAGGCCCCTATCTGGTCGACTTTTACTGCGCCGCTGCAAAGCTCGTCATCGAGGTCGATGGCGATACCCATGCGCACCGGCAGGCGTATGACGCGGCCCGCACTGCCTGGCTCGACGCCGAGGGATTCCGTGTCCTGCGTTTCGCCAACGACGACGTGATGCGCACGCTCGACGGTGTTGCCGCCACGATCGTCGGCGCGCTTGATTCCTCACCTTCCCACCCGGCGTCGTCGGGCGGGCCCCTTCCGCTCCCGTAGCGGAAGAGGAGCGGACTGCCCCTGTCCTACCGCGGCCCATTGTGCCAGATAGCCGCGATGACCCGCGCGCATCCTTGCCTCGAATCCCTCCCGTCAGTGACGCACCGCCCCCCTGCGAAATGGGTGATTCCGTGTAAAGATCGTCAAATTTGCCTATTTCTTGGGCAGGATCGCGCATGAGCCTCAACAGTTTCGGTCATATGTTCCGCTTCACGACCTGGGGCGAAAGTCATGGGCCCGCGATCGGGGCGGTCGTCGACGGGTGTCCGCCGGGGATCGCGATCGACGAGGATATGATCCAGCCCTGGCTCGACAAGCGCCGCCCCGGCACCTCGCGCTTCACGACGCAGCGACGCGAGCCCGATCAGGTCCGCATCCTCTCGGGGGTCTTCGACGGCAAGACCACCGGCACCCCGATCAGCCTGATGATCGACAATGTCGACCAGCGGTCGAAGGATTATTCGGACGTCGCCAAGGCCTATCGCCCCGGCCATGCCGACTATGCCTATGATGCCAAATACGGTTTTCGCGACTATCGCGGCGGCGGGCGCTCTTCCGCGCGCGAAACCGCGAGCCGGGTCGCGGCGGGGGCGGTCGCGCGGCTCGTCATCCCCGATGTCCGCGTCCGCGCCTGGGTCGAGGCGATCGGCGGCGACGCCATCGACTATGCCGCGTTCGACGACGCGGTGATCGACGCCAACCCCTTTTTCTGCCCCGACCCCGCCGCCGCGCGGCGCTGGGAGGAGCGGGTCGATACCGCGCGCAAGGCGGGGTCGTCGCTCGGCGCGGTCATCGCCTGTGCGGCGACGGGGGTCCCGGCGGGCTGGGGCGCGCCGCTCTATGCGAAGCTCGACGCCGAACTCGCGCATGCCTGTATGGGGATCAACGCGGTCAAGGGCGTCGAGATCGGTGACGGCTTCGCCGCTGCGACGCTGACCGGCGAACAGAATGCCGATCCGATGCGCCCGGGCGAGGCGGGGCGTCCCGCATTTCTCGCCAACCATGCCGGCGGTATCGCGGGCGGGATCGCGACCGGTCAGCCGGTGACGCTGCGCGTGGCGTTCAAGCCGACCAGCTCGATCCTCACCGCGGTCGACACGATCACCCGCGACGGCCAGGCCACCGAACTTGCGACCAAGGGCCGCCACGACCCGTGCGTCGGCATCCGCGGCGTTCCCGTGGTGGAGGCGATGGTCGCACTCGTGCTCGCCGACCAGTATCTGCTGCATCGGGCACAATGCGGCTGAGGGCGCCGCGCATATTATCGTGTTGATTTAAGCATTTACTCAGTTCGTCGCAGGACAGGCTCGACTCCGGGACGATGCGTTGCCTGGGTGCGATCGATCCCGGAACGGCCCTTTCGATCCGCCGTTATACCCCTGTCACTACAGGAGACAGATAATGCGCACCATGCTCACCATCACTGCCGCCGCCGCTCTGGCGACGTCGGGTGCAGCCTGGGCCCAGATGGCCCCGCAGACCAATAGTCCGCAGACGACGATGCCCGATTCGACCGCGCCGACGACGACGGGCAAGGTCAAGAAGGGCACATCGACCACGCCGTCGACGACGATGGACTCACCGACGACTCCGGACACGATGACGACCCCGCCGAGCGATCCGATGGCGGCACCGCCCGCCGGGGACGACACGATGGCGACCGATCCCGCGGCGACGCCGACGCCGACCGATACGCCAGCCGCCGATCCGATGGCACCGACCCCCAAATAAGGGGATGATGGGCGGGCACCCTCCGGGCTGCCCGCCCGCTTCGCATGGTCAATCGGCGAACGGATCGCGGACCAGGATCGTGTCGTCGCGCTCCGGACTGGTCGATACCAGCGCGACGGGGCACCGGATCAGCTCCTCGATCCGGCGGATGTACTTGATCGCCGCGGCGGGCAGGTCGGCCCAGCTCCGCGCGCCCGCGGTCGATTCCTGCCAGCCCTCGATCTCCTCGAAGATCGGCTCGACCAACGCCTGGTCGGCGGCATGCGCGGGGAAATAGTCGATCGCCTCACCCCGCAGCCGATAGCCGGTGCAGATCCTCACGACCTCGAACCCATCAAGCACGTCGATCTTGGTCAGCGCGATCCCGGTGATCCCGCCGACCGCCGCCGACTGGCGGACCAGCACCGCATCGAACCAGCCGCACCGTCGCTTGCGCCCGGTCACCGTCCCGAACTCATGCCCACGCTCGCCCAGCCGCTGCCCGGTCGCATCCTCCAGCTCGGTCGGGAACGGCCCCGATCCGACACGGGTCGTATAGGCCTTGGCGATCCCCAGGACGAAGCCGACGCCCGACGGGCCGATCCCCGACCCCGCCGCCGCCGATCCCGCGACCGTGTTCGACGAGGTGACGAAAGGATAGGTGCCATGATCGACATCCAGCAGCACACCCTGCGCGCCCTCGAACAGGATCCGCTTGCCCGCTTGGCGTGCCTCGTTGAGGTCGCGCCAGACGGGCTTGGCAAACGGCAGGACGAACGCCGCGATCTCGGTCAGTTCGGCGATCAGCGCGGCGCGATCGATCGGCGGCTGGCCGAACCCCGCCCGCAACGCGTCGTGGTGTGCGGTCAGCCGGTCGAGCTGTGGCCCCAGATCGTCGAGATGCGCCAGGTCGCAGACGCGGATCGCGCGGCGACCGACCTTGTCCTCATACGCCGGCCCGATCCCGCGCCGCGTCGTCCCGATCTTGCCCGCCCCGCTCGCATCCTCGCGCAGCGCGTCGAGGTCGCGGTGGAACGGCAGGATCAGCGGGCAATTGTCCGCGATGCGCAGCGTCTCCGGCGTCGCGACGACGCCCTGTTCGCCCAGCCGCTCGATCTCCGCCTTCAGCGCCCAGGGATCGAGCACGACGCCATTGCCGATCACCGACGGCGTCCCGCGGACGATCCCCGACGGCAGCAGTGACAACTTGTAGGTGACGTCGCCCACGACCAGCGTGTGACCGGCATTATGCCCGCCCTGGAACCGGACGACCATGTCGGCGCGCTCGGCGAGCCAGTCGACGATCTTGCCCTTGCCCTCGTCGCCCCATTGCGCGCCGATGACTGCTACATTTGCCATGATATGATTCTCCGCCTGCCGGGCGAACCCGCGCGACCTTCGACAGGACTCGACGCGCGGGCGGTTCAACGAGAATGCGGGGCGCGCCTAGCGGCCCCGCACAGCGAATGTCAATCGTTCAGCGCGCGGGCCTCGCCACCGATCCAGAGATGCGTCGCAAGCTGCGCCGCGGGTGTGTCGCCGCCGTCCAGCCCCGCGACGGTCACCCACCCTGCCGCGCGCATCGCCGCCCCGGCTTCGGGCGGGGTGCCATATGGCATGAACAACCGCCGCCGCGCGCCGGTCGCCTGGCCCAGCAGCGCCTCGGCGTAGAGCGAAAAGCCGGTCGCGGGTTCCTCCGCGCCATTCTCGTGCATCACGGTATAGGTGCCGCCCCGCCCGACCTCGCGCGCCGCGCCCGCGACGAACAGCGAAAAGCCGAGCCAGCTCTGATATTCGAACCCATGTCGCTCGGTCGGGTCGAGCGTCAGCGTGACGTCGCCCGACAGCGACGCCGCGATCGCCGCCAGCGCATCGAGCCGCGACGCCAGCACGCCGTCGGCATCGAACCCGCGCAACCGGTCGAGCGCCGCCGCGAACGGCCCCGCCGCCTCGATCAGCGGCAAATACGCTGGTGCGATCTCCGCGACCGCGCCCGCGTCCTTCGCATCCAGCCGGTCGCGGAGCAGGTCGATCATCGCTTCATCGACCGGCAACGGCCCGGCGGCGAGCGTGTCGATCAGGTCGGGCAGCGTGAAGTCGACCGACAATCCGCCCGCCCCCGCCGCGATCAGTGCCTCGACCGCGACCCCGACGATCTCGGATGCCGCGGGGATCGAATCGAGCCCAACGAGTTCGCACCCGATCTGCCGCCATTCGCGCGCGGGCGACAGTTCGGACGCGCGCAGCTTCATGACGCTGCCCGCATAGCATAGTCGCACCGGGCGCGGGTGATGCCCCATCCGCGTCGCCGCGATCCGCGCGATCTGCGCGGTCAGATCGGGACGGATCGCCAGCGTCCGCTGCGATACCGGATCGACGAAGCGCACCGCATCGGTCAGCCCCCCCGCCTTCAACCGCGAACCAAGCCCGTCGGCATATTCGGCAAGCGGCGGATCGGCGCGTTCGTAGCCGTGGCTGCGCGCCACATCGAGGACGCGGGCCTCGACCGCCCCCGCCGCATCGGCGTGCGGGGGCAGCGTGTCACGAAACCCTTGGGGAAGCAGCGGTGTCATGGCGCGCGCCCTAGCATCCT
>Ga0206130_10004420_pt1 | contig 17402 bp, 11 predicted proteins | sample Helgoland_Spring_9_FD_148637 | JGI IMG/M metagenome (GOLD analysis project Ga0206130, IMG submission 148637) | Pelagic subsurface seawater microbial communities from Kabeltonne, Helgoland, North Sea - Helgoland_Spring_Bloom_20160512_1 | ecosystem: Environmental > Aquatic > Marine > Epipelagic ... | reverse complement strand
AGCTCCATCCCGGATGTAACCGATATTAGCAAAGAACCCCAGTCCACCTTTGATCTTTACGGCGAGGATGCGAAAAACCCTGGTACTTTTGCCGCCAATTGCCTGCTTGCCCGGAGGTTAGCCGAGAAGGATGTCCGTTTTATCCAACTCTATCACAAAGGCTGGGACCAACATGGTTCCCTGCCCGGGGGAATCAAAAAACAATGCGCCGAAACCGACCGGGCATCTTACGCCCTGGTGGCTGACCTTAAGCAAAGGGGTTTGCTCGAGGACACCCTGGTAATCTGGGGAGGAGAATTTGGTCGCACCAATTACTGTCAGGGGAAGTTCAACAAGGACAACTTCGGACGGGACCATCACCCCAGAAATTTTTCCACCTGGTTTGCAGGAGGCGGTGTAAAGCCTGGGATAACCTACGGATCCTCGGATGATTATTCCTACAATGTGGCCGAAAATGGCGTCCATGTGCACGATTTCCATGCCACCATTCTTCACCTCCTTGGCATCGACCACGAACGCCTCACTTTCAAGTATCAGGGCCGGCATTTTCGCCTTACGGATGTGCATGGACACGCAGTAAAATCAATTCTTAGCTAATATCTCACCGCTTATTCAATTATACCCGATCAGCCAAAATCTTAAATTAAAAACATTTTAACGCAAAAATCTATTAATTTATCACCAATATGCTGATTATCCTAAAAATTTATTTGTGAAGCACTCAAAAACAATCAGAATGGATCATTTGATTTAAAAATTATCTATCATCAGGAATATGCACCGTCACATTTATCCAACAATTTTATTTATTGTTAGTTTGATTTTTTTAGGAAATTTTCCGGTTTCTGGAAAATTAAATCCCAAACAAAACGATACTATTTCTCTCATAGGCTCCGGAATGGGCTCCCGAATGATTCATTACGGGCACTTTGAAACTGAGCTCTACTTAAGGTTTCCTACGCTTGATTTAACTGTCCGCAATCTTTGTGATGAAGGAAATACCCCAGCTTTCCGTCCGCACCCCAGCCGTGACCAAAAAGAACAATACGCATTCCCAGGAGCCGACCAACTTCTACCCAAGGAAATCCTTGCTTCCACCAGCCCGAAAGGATTCTTTGATTCACCAGATGAATGGCTATCCCGGTTACAAAGCAATACCATACTGTGCTTCTTTGGTTTCAATTCATCTTTTGACGGCGTTCAGCAACTAGGTAGGTTCAAGAAAGAACTGAATGCTTTTGTAAAGCACACCAAATCAATGCCATATGCGGGCAAAACTCCTCACATTGTATTAATCTCCCCCACTGCGATCGAACCATTACCCGGAATCACAGACGGAAAATGGCAAAACCAAAACCTAAAAGCCTACACCGTGGGTATGAAAGAGGTTGCTTCCAAAAATGAGATTCAGTTTGTGGATGCCTTTTCACCATCCCTCGAGTGGTACAAAGAAGGAACACCTCATTCCATTGATGGTGCCTTGTTCAACGATCACGGATACCGCAAACTCGCCTCTTTCTTGGTCGATTCCATCTTTACAAAATCCAAGGCAAACGAAAGCCTCCGTTCTAGGATTCACCCATTGGTTATGGATAAAAACTTCTTCTGGCTCAATGATTTTAAAGTTCCCAACGGTGTGCATGTTTATGGCCGCAGGTACAACCCTTTTGGCCCCCAAAATTATCCCTTCGAAATTGAAAAGACCAGGGAATACACCGTTAACCGAGACCGGAAAATATGGGCATCTCTCAAAAATAAGAACCTGGACCTGAGCAAAGAGGACAGGAAGACATCCAAACTTCCAGCCGTCCCAACCAATTACCTGCCTCCCAAAAAGAACAGTAAAAATGGCAACATCGAATACACCCCTGGTCCAAAGGCACAAACCAAAATCAAAGTGGCAGCGGGCTACAAAATTGAGCTTTTTGCCGATGAGAAAACCTTTCCAGATCTTGCCAACCCGGTACAGGTAGCTTTTGACAACAAAGGCCGCCTATGGGTAGCAACCATGGCCAGTTATCCTCATTACCGCATTGGGGATCCTCTCCCCCAGGATAAGCTCATCATCCTTGAAGACACCAATAACGATGGGAAAGCAGACAAGCAGACTAATTTCGCGGATGACCTCCACATTCCCATCGGTTTTGAAATCGCCCATGATGGTGTCTATGTATCACAAAGTGGCAGCCTAATCTTTCTTCAGGACACAAATGGGGACGACCGGTACGACAAAAGAGAAGTCATGCTTTCTGGCTTTGATGACCACGATACCCATCATGCTATCTCCTCTTTTTGTGCTGACCCTTCCGGTGCAATTATTATGTGTGAGGGAATCTTTCTGCACAGCCATGTGGAAACTTTCGAAGGTCCCCAAAGAGGATCAAACGGTGGCTTTTTTAGATACGACCCCCGCACCCGTAAACTCATCCGCCATGCACAATTTGCTATCCCCAATCCCTGGGGAGTTGCTGTTGACCAGTACGGACAGGAAATCTTCCTTCATACCTCAGGAACTAAAACATCATGGATGTTGCCCGGCATGATTAAGGCACGGTACGGAGCAAACCTAAAGGCTCCTGACTTGATTACTTCCAACAAAGTACGTCCGACCTCCGGGATTGAAATTGTTTCGAGTCGACATTTCCCTGATGAAGTACAGGGAGATATTTTGATCAATAATAACATCGGTTACCTCGGGGCAAAACAGCACAAGCTCATTGACCAGGACCCGGGCTATACCACGGAATACAGGCATGATTTATTTGTTTCAGAAGACTTAAACTTTCGCCCCACTGATTTGGAGTTTGCTCCAGATGGTTCCCTTTATGTCGTGGATTGGCAAAATGCACTCATTGGTCACATGCAGCACAACGCCCGCGATCCTAACAGAGATCACAAACACGGTCGGATCTATCGAATCACTTACCCATCCCGGCCTCTTGTAAAACCCGCAAAGATAGCCGGTGCCTCTATTGAAGAACTGGTCAAAAACCTAGAACTCCCCGAACTTCGTACCCGCTATCGGACACGGCGTGAACTTCGCGGCCGCGATCCTGATAAAGTTACCAATGCGGTTATTTCATGGAGCCAAGGTAAAGATGAAAGAATGCAATTGGAAGCCCTCTGGGTAAGTTGGGGGGCTGGACGCTTACACCAACCCCTGCTCTTACAACTACTTGATTCCAAAGACCACCGGATCCGTGCGGCGGCGGCCAATGTTTTTCGCTTTCATGTATACTCCGTACCCCAGCACAAAAAGATTTTAAGCAAGCTTGCCAACGACCCGCATGGCCGGGTTCGGTTAACCGCCGTGGTGGCTGCATCCTACCTCAACCGCAGGCTTGGCTTACAAACATTGGCAGAAGCAGAAAAACATCCTGTATCTCCCTTGTACTCCGATTCCTATGCTTATGCCCGGGAGGTTATAAATAACAAACCTGCAGAAGACGAAGAGGATGAAATCCCTTCAAACATCCCCAAGTATTTATCGAAAGCTGATCAGGAAAAATTTGTTACAGGCAGCGAAATCTATCACCGCGAGGGCTACTGCGTTACTTGCCACCAAGAAAACGGACAAGGTCTGCCTGATTCTGGCTTCCCTCCGCTTGCTGGAACCAAGTGGGTTACAGGAAATACTGACCGGTTGATCAAGCTTACTCTAAAGGGCTTAATGGGGCCCATTGAAGTCATGGGAAAAAAGTACCCTGGGCAGGTGCCGATGACCCCTTTCGAACATATGCTTACTGATAAAGAAATTGCTGCTGTACTTACTTTTGTCCGAAACTCTTATGGGAACAAATCTTCTTCTATTAGCACTGAACAAGTAGCTAAAATCCGTGAACAGAAAAAAAGTTTTATCGGTCTTTACTCTCCTGAAGATCTGCTTAAGGAGCATCCGATGGATTTAAAAAGTCGAAAATAAGCTAAATCGTTTTGTTCATTTCCTTTCTCCACTGACCGGGAGAAATCCCTTTAATTTCAGTAAACACACGATTGTAATGGCTTAAACTGCCAAATCCGCTTTCTAGAGAGATCGTGAGTATAGTTTGTTTGCTTTCTAACATCAGGCTCGTTGATTTAGAAATCCTGATCTCATTTACAAACCTTGAAAAGGTCTGACCTGTGCGTTTTTTAAAAAAACGGCTAAAAGCAGAGGGGCTCATAGCAACCAGTTGGGAAGCCTCAACAAATAACCCTGAGTCAAAAGGCTCATCTAATCTGTCCAAAATAAAATTAATCACTTTCGCCAATCGATCGTCTTTAAGCTTTTTCATGGTGACAGGCTTGGAAGAAATGATCTCGCGGGGAAAAGTACTGACCAATCCAAGCAAGTCCATCCATGCGACATAAGCCTTCCATGATCCAGGCGAGGCTTGATTAAGGCACGAAAAGCGTTCCACCAGTGCCTCCCTTTGGTGCTTTTCATCTAAGGGGAAATATAAACCTGTATCCGCAGAGTTGATCATGCTGTGAAGAGAAACTAATTCTGGTTTTTGCTCCAACGATTCCTGCCGGAACTGAACAACGGACGCGGTGGAAGAATCAAGGCAGCTCGTATCCGTTCGCCAGCAATGAGGAAGGTTGGTACCAAGTAAAACTAAGTCTGATGGTCCAAAGGGCTGGATTTTATCGCCAACAATCCTTCTCCCCGTCCCACTGGTTACCCATTTTAGTTCCACTTCAGGGTGATAGTGCCAATGCCCGTCAAACCCTTCATTTTGATCAATTTCAATAAAACGAAAGGAACTGAAACTCCGAAGTGGAAGGGGTTCAAAACTGGCTCTCATTTCCCTATTTTTGATATTCTAATTCAATAATGAAAGCATAAACTGCAATAAATGATATATTTTTAACAATAGAGCGGATGAAGTTTTGGGAAATTGTGATATGATGGAAGTTTATATTAATCAGCAAACCCGCCCAAAATGATACATACAAACCTAGCCCGTAGAACTTTTGTTAAATCAAGCAGCTTACTTACCGTTGGTGCCATAACTGTACCGCACATATCCAAAGCATTTAGTGATACAAAGCCTATCAAAATCGGTCTTGTAGGATGCGGGGGACGAGGATGCGGAGCGGTTAAAAATGCCCTGGATGCAGACCCGAATGTTGAACTTGTAGCTATTGGTGATTTGCTAGGAGACCGAATCAATCAACGGGCTCAGTACCTGCGAAAAGCTTGTAAGGAGCGGTACAAGGTGGAAGAAGAGAACATTTTTGTAGGTTTGGATTCCTACAAAGGTGTTATAGATGCGGGTGTGGATTATGTAATTTTGACATCTCCTCCGGTTTACAGACCATCTCATTTAGAATATGCCGTGGAAAAAGGCATTCATTGTTTTTTTGAAAAACCAGTAGCCGTGGATGCACCGGGTATTCGTAAGGTCATCGCCTTATCCAAAAAAGCCAAAGAAAAAAATCTTGGTTTCATGTCTGGCTTCTGCTGGCGCTACAATTTTCCAAAGCGCGAAGTATTCTCTCGAGTGCTGGACGGTGCAGTTGGCGAAATCAATGCCCTTTACAGCACCTACAACACTGGAGAAGTTGGAGGAAACCGTGGCAGATCTAAATCCCAAAGTGACCTGGACAGCCAATCAAGAAATTGGCCCAAGCATCTTTGGCTATCTGGAGATTCGATCGTCGAGCAAGCTGTTCACTCCATCGATATGATGCAATGGGCGATGGGGGAGGAACTGCCCACATCCGCGGAAGGGACAGGTGGACGCCAGGTTTACCCCGATGACCCTGATAGATACGGTAATATCTACGATCATTTTGCAGTGGTCTACCAATGGGGCAATGGAGCCAGGGGTTATCATTTCTCGAGGCAACAAAAAGGCACGGTTGGTAGCTATGAGGTTGAAATCTTTGGTAAAAAAGGGTTTTGCAGTGCTAAAAACAGACACTCGATTATAAGTGGTGACTCCGGATGGCGCTATTCCGGTCCCAAAAACGATATGTACAAGACCGAACATGAGGAACTGATTTCATCGATACGAAAAGGAAACCCGATCAATGATGGCGAGCGTGCCGCCAATAGTACAATGGTTGCGATTATGGGGCGTATGGTGGCCTACACCGGAAAGCGCTTAACTTTTGAGCAAGCTCTGCAATCTAAGGAATCATTGATGCCTGCAAACTTGAGTATGGAAAGTTCAATTCCAGTTACCGATGTGCCTAAACCTGGGTTGACCAAATTTATCTGATCATTATTTTGAATTGTAAAAGTTCGCCTCTCTAACGCCCCTTTTTTTTATGGAAGTTCTCATTTTCCCAGACTCTCAATCTCTCGATCGCAAAAGTGCAGATCTTGTTGAATCTCAAATTACAACCTTCCGAGATTCGGTTATCGGCCTTGCCACTGGATCAAGCCCACTTGGCCTGTACCAAGAACTTTGCAGGCGACACCAAGAGCAGGGGTTGAGCTTTGCCAAAGTCAAAACTTTTAATCTCGATGAATATGTGGGGATACCAGATGATCATCCTCAAAGTTATCGAACTTTTATGAACAAGCATTTGTTCAAGCATATCGATATCGACCTCGGCAATACCCATGTCCCCAATGGCATGGCAGAAAACCCTTTAGAGACAGGTCCTGCTTATGAGCAAATGATTGAAGAAGCGGGGGGTATCGACCTTCAGGTATTGGGTGTGGGGACAGATGGACATATCGGGTTCAATGAGCCCACTTCCAGCCTCGGATCGGTGACTCGTGTCAAAACCTTAACGGAGCAAACCTTTGAGGATAATTCGCGCTTTTTCACGGCCGATGAATTTCAGCCAAAGCTGGCGATTACTATGGGAATTAAAACGATTTTAGACGCGAGGCGTGTCATCCTTGTTGCCCAAGGTGAAAACAAGGCAGATGCGGTTCGCGATATGGTGGAAGGTCCTCTCTCTGCTTTTTGCCCAGCTTCCGCCCTGCAACTGCACCAACGCACCACCATTTTAATCGATGAGGCCGCCGCCTCTAAATTGCAGCTTCGAGACTATTACCAATTTGTTGGAAAAATGCAGGAGCAACTGACTGAAAAACACAGTCCTTCTGATTGGGTCCGTCGATAACCAAAAAGATCAATGACAGATTCCTCTAAAATTCGTGTCCTTGTCGTGGGTGCAGGAAATATGGGCCGATCTCACGCCCTGGCTTATGCTTCAATCCCCGAGTTTGAAATTGCTGCGGTCTGTACAAGGACTCCAGAATCTCGGGCAAGCCTAATGGCTGAACTGCCAACAGGCACCGCTGAGGTGAATGACTACGAAAAAGCATTAGTGGAGCTCAAGCCAGATGCTGTCTGTATTTCAACCTACCCGGATACCCACTATCCTTTTGCTCGCTTAGCCCTTAACGCTGGCTGTCATGTTTTCACAGAAAAACCCCTCGCCGAAAATACTGCCCAGTGCAAGGAACTTGTGGAACTAGCCCGGGAAAAGAAAAAGGCCTTGGTTGTGGGCTATATTCTCCGTCAGCACCCAAGCTGGATCAAATTTGTGGAAGTGGCTAAGTCTCTCGGTAAACCGCTGGTGATGAGAATGAATCTGAACCAACAGTCTTACGGAAAAAACTGGGAAACGCATAAAAGTCTCCTTTCCTCAATTTCTCCGATCGTTGACTGTGGCGTACATTATGTGGATGTAATGTGCCAGATGACTGGTGCTATCCCAACCCGGGTTTCTGGTTTAGGGGCTCAGCTCAGTGATGAACTTCCGGCAGGTAAGATTAATTACGGTCATCTCCAGGTAACTTTTGAGGATGGCAGTATTGGCTGGTATGAAGCAGGTTGGGGCCCGATGATGAGTGAAACTGCGTTCTTTATAAAGGATGTGGTGGGACCACTTGGAAGTGCGAGCATTGTGGCAGCCGATGCAGGATCCCGGGGAAGCTCATCTTCGGTTGATGCCCATACAAAAACAGAACGAATTTTGGTTCATCGCAGCCAAAAAAATGAACAAGGAGAATGGGAGCAGGACGATGAATATATTGATTTGGAAGATGAACCTGATCATGACGAACTATGCAGAAGGGAACAGCTTTTCTTTCTCGATGGGGTACTTCAAAAAACCGACCTTACCGAACACCAGGACAGTGCAATCAGGGCGAGTGAAATTGTTTTAGCAGCGGATGATTCGTTCCGAAAGGGGCAAACGATAACTCTCGATAAATAACCTGGACTACGGTTTCCTTTGGAAACCTTGATTTCTTTTTTTCGGGAAAAAAGTAAGGTCATATTCTTCCTAGTTGTGGTATAAGTAATGTCCACCTATGAAAGAAAACGAAGATTATAGTATTTTTGTAAATGAACTGACTAAAGCTCAGCCAAAAATGCGTGGATATGTCGCCAAGTTATTGGCAAACTCTCCATCCACAGACGATGTGCTCCAAGAGTGCAATAAACTACTGTGGATTAAGCGAACAGACTGGGACACCAATACAATCTTCCTTAAATGGGCCTACCGGGTGTGCTATTTTCAAGCGATGGCTTACTGTAGGGATAAAAGCAGGGAAAGATTACTTTTTAACCCAGAGCTCATTGAAATGATGGGACAAGAAAACCCGGATGAACATACCCACTCAGAAAGAGAGGTAGCCATGGAACAGTGCTTATCCAAGCTGAAGGAACCAAACCGTGAAATATTGCTCGAAAGATACCGCAACAATCTAAGTGTTGAGCAAATGGCGGAAAAAGAAGGAGTCACTGCTAATGCACTGTCCCAGAAACTATTACGCCTTCGTTATAAACTTCAACATTGCATTCAGGAAAATTTAAAATCCAACCCCGCCTAAGTATGAAACCAGAAGAACAACTTGTGTGGAAACTGATCGATCGAGACATCTCCAAATCAGATTTTCACAAATTACAGGAATCTTTTTTAAAATCCAAGGACCTCAGGAAATATTATCAGGATTGCCTCGAAACCCATGCGGTCCTTTCCAGCTATACCAGACCAGAAAGAAATCCCCTTCCCTTCCCCTCAGTTCAACAAGAAAAGAAACCAAGACCGCCAGCTTGGTTGGGGTGGGCAGCCGCGGTTTTAGTTTTTGCCTACTTTGGCTTAGCTCCTACAAAGCCTTCTCAGGTTGCAATATCTTCGACTGAACACCCTGAATGGCGAGGAACCCAACTTTCTATGGGGGATACTGTACCTTCCCAACCTCTCTATTTGAAAAATGGAAAGATTAAATTGAAGTTTCCTTCCAACACTTTCGCCAACATCGAAGGGCCTGCCTATTTTCAAGTCATAGACGACCAGACATTAGAAGTCATCGAAGGCAAGGTTGACATTGCGCACCAAGGCAAACCAAGAAGTTTTTCCCTGCTTACTCCAGTTGGGGAATTCATTGACTTAGGCACTCGATTTGAAGTGATCATCAAAAACCTTGAACGCCAAACCACCGTTCTCACAAAAGTAACCGAAGGAAAAGTCGAGTTCGCAAGTGAAAATAAAAGTAAAACAAAAATCTTATCTGAAGGAGATAAATTTATCCTTACTGGTACTCATCGAGGAGCCCCTGCTATCATCCAAGAATGGTCAGGGACAGAAGAAGACCCTGATCTGATTGACCCCCAGTCTCCCTCAGCAGACACCACTCATGGCCAGAACCTGAAAACTCCTGCATTCAGCGCAATGGACCTGATGCTGCAGGGGAACCTCAAGGCACAAATGAAATATTCAATGATTGAGGCAATTGCTCAGTCTATTGATGAGAAAGCACAGATTTTGATCGATGCAGAAAAAGTGTTTTCATCCGAGCAAAATATAAGCTTTGCTGAAGCTGCCATGCCTGAAATTGAAGCCATGGCTCATGCCATTGTGGAAGGTTGCATTGATTTCTCCAAACTTTCTTTTTGGAGCACTTGCCAAACCGCTGAAATCACATGGTTTGAGCACAAAGACAAATCTGGCAAAGTTACCCGCCGGGTTCCTCATGTCCAGCATTTGAAAATTCCCGAAGAAGGAAACCGTATGTTAGTAAATTTAGAAAGAATTAAATCTTGGCTTCAATCAGTCCACCTGATCCATGAACAAAAAGGGTTGGGCTGGGTTTCATCTTTTGGATGCCCAGAAGATGGCAAGCTCATCTACCTCCGAAGAAAAAATGACATCGCAGCGTTATCTGATACCATTGCTTCGATTAAACGAAACTTAGAGTAAGTGAGTTTGATTATGGCACGATAAACGAAACTCCCCCTTGGGGCAATGGGATAGGAATAAAACGCAAAGTCTTTGGCAATCACCCACATTGGATAAAAAGTAGATCCAATTTATAGAGTCACAACGGCTGAGGCAGATACATTCTTTTCAACGCATAACAAGGTAGACCGACTTCACGAATGTGCCCTCCTCTGTGTCGTAAATTAACAAGTTTTTTTCGCAAATTACGATTTGCTACACCTTCCACAAGGATTAGTTTGAGATTTTTTTTCACTTAAAAATTATTACCGCCTCCTTGCTACCATTATGTTGCCCTCGCGTGTTTTAGCTCTTTTCACCTTATTGTTCACCACTACTGCTGCTGTTGTTGCCAGTGAGGATTATGATCCAGGTAGACTGACCCCCACCACAGTTATCAGTGGGTTAAACCGCCCGATGGAATTTGAAGTGGCCCCAGACGGTCGCATCTTTTTGATCGAACTTGACGGTAGCTTTCAGGTGTATTCCCCCAAGACACAGGAACTTACCGAAATTAAAAAGTTTGAAGTGGCCCGTAAAGGGGAGGTTGGATTGATCGGGTTGGCCCTTGACCCAAACTTCACAGAAAACAACTGGGTTTATTTACAGTATTCTCCGCCCGGGATGACCTCCCAACGGACATCCCGTTTTACTCTGTCAGGTAACAAACTGGTCGAGGGCAGCGAAAAAAAATTGCTTGTATTCCATGAGCCTAACGGCACCGGAGCCCATCACGCCGGATCCCTGGAATTTGCCCCAGACGGATGCCTTTTTATTTCCACGGGTGACAACACTGTACCCCACGGTGACTCCAAGGGCTATGCCCCGATCGACGACCGGCCCGGAAGACTTTCCTACAGTGCAGAAAAATCATCAGCCAATCCATTCAATCACAATGGTAAAATTCTTCGAATTCGCCCCCTAGCCAATGGGAGCTTGGAAATCCCTGACGGCAACCTCTTCCCCAAAGACGGCTCCCAGGGCCTGCCTGAAATCTTTATCATGGGATGCCGAAACCCGTGGCGTATAAGTGTAAACCAAAAGACCGGAAGCCTGTACTGGGGAGATGTCGGCCCGGATGCCTATGAAGAGAGCGACCATGGCCCCGCGGGCCATGATGAAATCAACCAGGCGAAGAAAGCGGGCAATTTTGGTTGGCCTTATTTTGTTGGCAATAATTTTGCCTACCCGATGCGGGATTTCAACACCTCGACCCTCTACCCACCGCAAAACCGGGAAGCCCCTGTAAACAACTCCAGGTATGTCGATAAAAAAGTGATCCTCCCTCCGGCAGAGCCCGCTTTTATCTGGTACCGAACCAAAGGAACACCCGAATTTAAAGTATTAGGCACCGGGGGAAGAACTGCGTGTGCGGGGCCTGTATTTCACCACCAACCAAAATTGCCAAGCAAGACCCAGCTTCACCCACACTTTGACAATTGTCTCTTTATCTATGAGTGGACCCGAAACTGGATCTTTACCGCACAGCTGGATGAAAATGAAAAGTTGGTCCAACTGGAACCCTTCATGCCTGAGTACAACTTCATCCGCCCCATCGATTTGAATTTCGGCCCTGATGGAGCCCTCTACCTCATTGAATACGGGACCACCTGGGGTAAAAATGAAAACTGCAAACTCATACGGGTAGATTACATCCGAGGCAACCGCCCACCCGTAGGAAAAATTTCCGCAAGTCAAAACGCGGGCAAGGCACCGCTGACCGTAAAATTTTCCAGCAAGGGGTCCACTGACCCCGACCCAGGGGACAGCCTGTCATACGAGTGGAGAAAAACCCCGGGTGATGGAAGTATTTTATCCGAAGAAGCCAACCCCACCCTGATTTTTAATGATTTTGGTACTATTCAGGTTACCCTGACCGTAAAAGACCTCAAGGGTGCCTCGCATCAATCAAGTATTTCCCTGTCTGTGGGAAATGAAAAGCCTGATGTCTCTTTTGTATCCCCCAGGGACGGAGACTTTTTCCATTTTAATCAACCCATCAAATGGAAAGTTGCCGTTACCGACCATGAAGATCAAAACATTGATCCAACCCGTATCTCCATCGCCACCAAACTGGTCAATGAAACGGTTTCAGGAAAACTTGATTCGCTGGGGTTATCCGCGGGAAGCCATCCGGGGCTTAGCCTAATGAAAGCCAGCGACTGCTTCAACTGCCACGCCGTGAACAAGGTCCTGGTTGGACCAACCTTTACGGCCATTTCTGAAAAATACAAGGATAGTAAAAAAGCAAAGTCGGAAGCGGCCCAAAGAATCCTCAAAGGATCCTCCGGGGTTTGGGGACAGATTCCAATGATGCCACACCCTCAGCATTCCCTGACCGAAGCCAAAGAAATGGTGAACTGGATTTTCTCCTTATCCAAAGCCCAGGATGATTCCCTTTCCGGAGAAGAAGGAGATTTCACCATTCATGAACCCAAAGGATACTCCCCGGGCACCCCCTCAACATTACTTGTGGAAGCCAGTTACCTCGACAATGGTCGTTTGCCTCTTGGCCCACTCCATGGGTCAGATTTGATCCGCCTTCGCCCTACCCTGCTCAAGGGCAATGCCGCGAATCGTCACCAAGGTCTAAAAATAGGTGAAAAAGCTGTCACTCATATCAGGCACGATGCGTTTTTGTGTTATGAAAATATAAACCTTTCGGGGATAAACCAAATTGCCTTAGGCGTAACCAGTGCTGGCACCGGTGGAGATATTGAGATTCGTCTACACGGCCAAAAAGGAAAACTTCTGGGTATAACTACCGTGTTACCAAATGGAAGCTGGAACCAGTTTGAAGAACAAAAGATCTCGATCCAGTCGACAAATGAAAAAGGCGATATCTATGTACGGTTTGTCAAACCGGGAAGCACTGGTGGCATCATGAATTTTTCCTATCTCGCTTTCCGCTAATTTTTTGGGACATGAGTCTTGGTAATCATTTATACCAAGTGGTACAAAAAAGGTACACTTATGGTGAAAGAATATGATTTTATTGATGTACATTAATAACTTAAGGCAAAAGATAAGAATTATTCATAATATTGAAATAAATTATCTTGTTTAGGTGGGCGTGGTTTGGGCAAACCACGCCCTTTTTTTTCTAAATTTCACGAAGCTATTCTTACCTGCTCGCATTACTCGAAAATCAATGTAAAAAGAACACCATGATGCTAGTTTCAAAGGTTGGTAGTAACGAAAAAGAAAGATTCAAAAATTTGACACATTATGATTCTTTGTTTGGACATAAAAGGTAGCCAGTCATGAATTCTCCCAACACCAGCAGTTCGCAAACTACAGGAAACTTAAGACCTTTGGCGGAACGCATGCGCCCCAAAAGAATAGAGGATGTAAGAGGTCAGGAGCACCTGCTCGGGAAAGAATGCCTCCTGCCAAAACTGATTCGGGAAAACCGGGTGGGCAACCTCATACTTACCGGACCACCTGGCACGGGGAAAACCACCTTAGCCACAGTGATTGCCGAGGAAAGCGGATGTAAGTTAATCAAACTAAATGCGGTCACCTCGAATGTGACCGAATTGCGGGAATCCCTCAAACTGGCCAAGTATTATGGTGCCGGCAAGTGCTTCTTATTTGTGGATGAAATCCACCGTTTTAACAAAGCCCAACAAGACCTGCTTCTACCGGACATCGAAACGGGAGAGGCCCGCTTGATAGGAGCCACCACTCACAACCCGAGGTATTATGTAAATGACCCCCTTTTGAGCAGAAGCCAACTCTTCACCCTCAAACCAATCTCCGTTGACCAGGTAAAGGATGCCCTTCTTGCCTGCGTAAAAGATGAAGAGTACGGCCTGGGGAAACGAAAATTAAAAGCCCAAAAGAAAGCCATTCTACAGGTAGCAAAAATCGCAGAAGGAGATTTGCGTAAAGCCTACAATATCCTGGAAACTGTGGCGGAGGGTTTGGCGGATAAAGGAGAGCTTACGGAAGATGAAGTGACTCTTTTTGCCCAGGAGAGAAGCATACGCTATGACCGGGATGAAGACGAGCACTACGACACGGCATCAGCCTTGATAAAAAGCATGCGGGGAAATGACCCTGATGCCGCTCTTTATTGGCTGGCCAAAATGCTGGTGGGTGGAGAAGATCCCCGGTTTATCGCCCGTAGGCTTGTCATTTTCGCATCCGAAGATGTGGGACTAGCGGACTCCAGGGCCTTATTGATAGCTGACGCCACCTTTCGTGCCTGTGAAACTATTGGCATCCCGGAATGCGAACTGACCCTCTCTCATTGCGTTATCTTCCTTGCCACCTGCCCCAAAAGTAACAGTGCCACCCTCGCCCTTGCCGCGGCCAGACAGGCGATTCAAAGTGATCCCGTTCAATCAATTCCTCCATCCATTCGCGACCGCCATGGACGCAATAAGAAGTACCAAAAGAGTGAGACGACCGGGTATCAATACAGTCACGATTATCCTGATAACATTTCTGGCCAATCCTATTTGGAAAAGGAATTAAATCTGTACCACCCGAAAGATGAAGGTGCGGAATCTCTCATAGCTAAGCGATTGGCCCATTGGAAAAAAATACGGAATCAAAAAAGGGCCACCAACTAAAAGGATTGAGTGACTGGCTGCTTTATCCTTGGTTCTGAGATAAAATTGCATATGGTAGTATTTAATACTTTTCTCAGAAAATATGAAACAAGCTTGTGTTATTTTTTTAGTAAGCCTCTTCACAATGCCCTGTTCTTTTTCCATGAAAAAACCAAATGTCTTACTGATTGTTTGCGACGATCTTAACGACTTCATTGAAACCATGGGGGGGCACCCGCAAGCAAGGACACCCCACATTCGAAAGCTAATTGAAAGCGGTGTTACCTTTACGCAGGCACACTGCAACATTCCAATCTGTAATCCTTCCCGTGCAAGTTTTGCCACAGGAATTTACCCACACACTTCTCAACAATTCGGTTTTGAGGACTGGGATAAGAATGAAATTCTTAAAAATTCAAGGACTATGATGGTTCATTTCGGAGAAAATGGCTACCATACCCTAGGTACCGGAAAAGTGATGCATAGCCGGGATCGGCAAGAATGGAAGGAGTATGGACATCCGTCCGACTACGGTCCTTTTCTTTTTAACGGCAAGGATAAGATTCCCAATCTAAGTGTGCCCAAACCATTCAGGGATGACTTTGGTATTATCGATGGAAACTTCGGACCATTGGAAAATGTAACGAATAAAAAATCATCCGATACCGGAAAAAACTACAGATGGATTACTGGTGGTTGGAAAAAGCAACGCGAAATGAAATATAATTCAGACGAGGACCGTGATCCAACTGGTGATGAACTTAATGCCCAGTGGGCAGTAAAACGACTCAATGAACTTGCCATATCGAAAGAGGAAAAACCCTTCTTCATGGGTGTTGGTTTTGTGCGGCCACACACTCCTTTAATTGTACCTCAAAAGTACTTTAACCTATTCCCCATAGAATCTATTAAACTGCCAAAAATTCTTAAAGCAGATGTAGAAGATACTTTTAAAAATACTGTAACCTCAAAGGAAGATGATCGCAGTGGGGATCGGGGAACCAAAATGTATGACAGCCTTATTGCATCTTACGGTGGAGACCGTGAATTGGCCTTAAAAAAATTTATCCAGGCCTATCTTGCATCGGTCGCATCAGTCGATGATTTAGTGGGAGAGATTTTGGAAACTCTGAACGAAACAGGTCTAGACAAGAACACCATTGTGATATTCACCAGTGATCACGGTTGGGGAAATGGTGAGAAAGATTACCTCTATAAAAACTCACTTTGGCAGGAAAGTACTCGCGTACCGCTTATTATAAGAGCACCAGGTGTGTCTAAGGAAGATAAGGAATGCGAACAACCTGTTTCACTGGTCGATTTATACCCCACCCTACTCGACTTGTGTGGGTTATCCGACAATACCATGAAAAATGACAAGGGTCGTCCTTTAGACGGTTTTTCAATGAAACCATTCCTCAAAGATCCTAAAAATGGAAAATGGAAAGGACCAGACTATGCCATTACTGCTCTTTACAAATGGGCACAGTACTATGATCCTGCTTTTCAGAATTATTCCCTTCGCTTCAAGGATTGGCGATATATTCGCTACGAGAATGGAAAGGAAGAACTTTATCACACTGCCAAAGATGATCACGAATGGAACAACTTGGCTCAGAATTCAAAATTTGAGAAAAAATTAACCGGATTTCGTAAGCAACTTTTATCAATCATTCCTGAAAGTATTCCAGAAAAAACAAAGAGTAATGAGTACTGGAAGGACCAATACTTTAAGAAAAATCCATCTGCTGATACGAATGCGGACGGAACTCTGTCATGGGCCGAACTCACAGCCCATAGAAAAATGACCGAAGAGGGAAAAAAAAATCCTACAAAATGAACATTGGAAAAACTCATACTTAAAAAAGAATCCGACTGCGGACAGTAATAAAGAAGGAAAACTTACCTGGCCCGAATTCCATAGACTTAAAAAAACAAAATAATTAAACCATTAAAACTATTCCAAATGAATCGTATTACACTATTATCTCTTCTTACTCTGGGTGCTTTTTTCTCAAACTTCGGCTTTGCGGCATAAGAAGTAGTAAAACTTCAAGCCGCTGGTACCTTTACCAAAAATGAAAAGGCGCCCTTGTCTTTACAGATGATAAAAATAAGAAAAATATTATGCTTTCAATAAAGGCACTAAAGATGATGACTTACATTGCATCGGTTAAGCCCGTAAAGTAGGGGCATTATAATTTATAAAAGCATGGTGTTTGCAAATGAACGATACCGGGCTTTCTCAATTTAGGTTCCACTTTTAATTATGTTTCATAGCACGGTCTGTCTAATAATCAGCTTACTTCCTGTTGTCTGTTCTTTTGCATTGGGAGGAATAATGGCACCACCCAACATTCTTGTTTTCCTAATGGACGATATGGGTATTGGAGATTCACGGGTTTACAATAAGAACAGCAAGGTATCGATGCCCAATTTAGAAAAATTAGCTGCAGCAGGAATTACTTTCACCGATGCCCATACACCAGCCGCCGTATGTGCTCCCACTCGTTACAGTGTTATGACAGGGAATTACACCATGGCGTGGGAGAAATCCGAACGGCACCTGGTTATTTAATATGCCATCCCAGGTTTTGAGCGGGCAACAAACTGCTGGTCAGTTAATGAAAAAAATTAAACAGAAGGCTCAGGCAACAGCTACTCCTA